>CENJ01025794.1_pt1 | contig 21181 bp, 20 predicted proteins | sample 356161 | NCBI WGS metagenome assembly CENJ01 (sample SAMEA2619531, study PRJEB7988) | marine metagenome | biome: marine biome (ENVO:00000447); feature: surface water layer (ENVO:00002042); material: "saline water (ENVO:00002010), including plankton (ENVO:xxxxxxxx)" | depth 5 m
TGCACTAGTGGAGCGCATAGGCCCAAAGGTTGAGAACCATCCACTTTTCCCTCAACGTACAAATGTTGAGTTTGTTCAGCAATTGGAGGGTAACCGTCTTCGCCAGCGCACCTGGGAGAGAGGAGCGGGAGAAACGCTCGCCTGTGGTTCTGGGGCGTGTGCCGTTGCCGTTGCCGCAATAAGCCGTGACTTGATTGATGGTCGTGAGGTCGAAATTATCCTCAATGGTGGTAAGCTAAGTATTGAATGGAGTGAGGCGGACTCTCACGTATATATGACTGGTCCCATAGAGTATGTGTTTGAAGGGCAGTTAAGTTTGACATAATAATGCAACTTTTGGTACTCTTCCCATTAATTGTATAAAATTTAGGGGCTAGGCGAGCGGGAATGTCTGAAATTTCAGGATATGATGTAGTTGGTGATATTGGCGGTAATCTTAGCGCCTTTAATAAACTGACTCAAAAGCTAGGCTATGAAAAGGTTAGTGGTCACCTTCGTCATCCTGATGCGCGAATTCTTGTTTCTGTTGGCGATATTGTAAATGGTGGTGATGCAAACAGGCCTATTTATGACTTGCTACGCGCAACCTGTGAAGAGGGGCTTGCGCAGATGGTTCCAGGTAATCAAGAATTTATGCATCTTCAATTTGCTCTCGACCAGCAAGACAAAGTCGACACATTAGGGAAAAAAGTTAAGTACTTACAATCTACGTTAGATGAATTTTCTAATGACCAAACAGCTTACCGTGAAATGGTGAAATGGTTTGCAAGTTTACCGATTACATTGAAGTTCAATGATGCTGGCTTTCGTATTGCGCATGCTTGTTATGATGAGATTGGAAATAAAATCACATCATCGTGGAGGGATGAGGGCGGCGCGTTATCTGATGATGCGATCCGTTTATACGCTCGTGATATGGGGGATACTGCAGATCCGTCACTTTTAAAACAGCAAAAAGATTTAAGGCAATCAGTCGATAAGATTATCTATGGCCATGAATTGGCGCTGCCACAAGATTATGCCATGCGATTTGGTGAAAAGGGCGGTGAAAGAAAAGTAGTACGCCCATACTACTGGAGACGTGATTTAGCGAGAATGTTCCCTTCGGGGAAGCTTTTTAAAGGCGATGAAAATGTTGATATCATTAATGATCAAGAAGATCTAAATGATTTTAAAGCGGCTCTGTTTGGAGAATATAATGTAACAAAACTAGAGTTTGCAGCAGAAAAAATGCCGACCTTGGTTGGGCATTTTAGTCTATCAGGGTCTCCCCGTATTAATCAGCACAATTTAGTGTGCCTAGATTATAAAGAATATATGACAGCTTACCGTGTTGATATGGATGCTCCAAAAAATGAAGATGGTCACCATAAATTCAATAGAGACAATTTAGTATCTGTGTCTTTATAACCCTTAAATAAACTATAATTCTAAAAACTTTGACGAATTATCATAAAGGCGGTAAAACGCCCGCATGGTAGAAGATGACATGCAGCAAAAAATTAAAAAAGAGCCAGAGCTTATAACATTCGGCTGCCGACTGAATAGTTATGAGTCTGAGGTTATGCGTAGCCATGCTGCTAGTGCTGGTCTAGAAGATGCAATCATCTTTAATACGTGTGCTGTGACAAAAGAAGCTGAGCGTCAAGCCCGTCAGGCTATACGAAGAGCAAGAAGAGAGAACCCAGAAGCTAAGATTATCGTTACAGGATGTAGTGCGCAAATTAATCCAGATATGTACGCTGAAATGCCAGAGATTGATCGAATTATCGGTAATGATCTGAAGCTTAAGTCTGACACATGGCTGGGCGGTGATGGTGCTGGGAAAGTGCTCGTGAATGACATCATGGCTGTTAAGGAAACGGCATCTCACCTTATCGAGGGTTTCGAAGATCGTGCACGTGCTTTCTTGCAGGTTCAAAATGGCTGTGATCATCGCTGCACATTTTGTATTATCCCTTATGGGCGTGGTAATTCAAGGTCTGTGCCTATCGGTGTCATAGTAGAACAGGTGAAGGCCCTTGTTGAAAAGGGCTATAAGGAAGTTGTTTTAACCGGCGTCGATGTAACTTCCTATGGTCCTGATTTGCCAGGGCAGCCAAAATTGGGGCAGATGATAAGGCGTTTATTGGCGCTAGTACCTGAACTGCCTCGCCTAAGGTTATCCTCACTTGATCCGGTTGAGATTGACGAAGATTTATGGCACCTGATCGAAAATGAGCCCCGCTTAATGCCACACCTGCATTTATCATTGCAAGCTGGGGATGATATGATTTTAAAGCGCATGAAAAGACGTCATTTAAGAAACGATGTTATTGAGGTATGTAAGCGCGCTCGACGTTATCGTCCTGATATGGCGTTTGGTGCGGACATTATTGCAGGTTTTCCTACGGAAACGGATGAGATGTTTGAAAATACTATGCGTATTGTCGATGAATGTGATCTAACCTTTTTACATGTATTCCCATACTCGGAAAGAGAGGGGACACCGGCAGCAAAAATTCCTAATAAAGTACCTGTTCCAACTAGAAAAGAGCGTGCGGCTCGACTTCGTCAAAAAGGGGAAGAGCAGCTGCAGAAGTTTTTGAAACAAAATCTTAACAAAGATATGAATATCATTATGGAGAAAAACGGTATCGGCAGATCTGAAAATTTCGCGCCGGTCCGTATTGATGATAATATTGACGCTGGAGCTTTGCTTTCGGTGAGTGTGACATCGATAAGTGGTGACGTACTCCAAGGCAAACTAATCTCAGAATAGTCCGCGAAGGACTAAAAGGCAGGGCGCTATATGCTGCGAATAATGCATTTATCCTGGGTTATAGTCTTTGTACTGCTGCCTTTTTCGGCGCAGGCTTCGTCCACAAAATGCGCAAAGTTGAGGCCTTCTCGTGCCGACATTAAGGTTGTGTTTCAAATCAATAAAACAGCTTATGATCATACGAAATCTATTCGATACATATCAAAGCTTGCGCGAAATGAATTGGCACAATGGCAGCGTAATTTTGGCAAAAGCGATGGTATGTATGTCGGTCATGCGAGCGGTTTGACTAAAAGTTCAGTGCGCTATGAATTTAAAGCGAAATACACGGCCCGTAGAACGTCTAGTTTTAGTGGTGTTTATTGCCCCTATGTGAGTGAATTGGTGTTAACGGTTCGGTATGGTTCGAAGATATATGTAGGTAGTGAATTTGAGAATGGCGGTTGCTATTTTATGGAGGTTTTAGATCATGAACATAAACACCATAATGCTAACATGGATGTCGTTAGTAATTTAGTTGAGATACTAAGAAAAGATATCAATCAAATCGTCCACTACATTGAAGAAAAAAACTATCATTCAAATCCCAAAAGCGCGATGAATAAACTACAAGAATCGATGCAGGATATGATGGGGTTTTATTCGAAAGATGCCTACGCAAAGATGAAAGAGATCAATGCAAAAATCGATACTCCTGAAGAATACCGCCGAGTGAATAGTGTATGCAGAAAATCCCCAAGCTTTAAATTATGGTGAGTATTGTCGACATTGAGCGTTAAGGGGCGTAGAATAAAACTACGTCATCATGAAAATGTAGATTGTTAGAGTGATATCAATCTTCTAATCCATACCGAAACGTCTTGTGGTCTGATGATAAAGATCTATAACTGTGTGTGTATACGAAATGAGGTTACCATGGTTTTCTGGAGAAAAAAGAAGAATACAGCGTCCCAAGAGCAGGAAGAAAGAGATGAAGCCCTTTTGCATCCAAAGGGTGAGCCTGCCATAGAGTTATCGACGGATTATGAAGCTGAGCTTTCAGATGAAATGCGCGAAGAGATTAAATCACCTGCTAAAGGTGATGTGAGCGAGTTGAGCCGCGCACCTGTACCCGAACACACGCTACTTGATGATGAAAAAGAGCAGGAAGAGCTTGCAGATCATAGTGAGGAGGGGGGATGGCTGTCGCGTTTGACGGGTGGTCTCTCAAAATCAACTAACAAAATCACCCAAGGTCTAAGCGATTTAGTTACAAAGAAAAAGCTAGATCAAGAAACGCTTGATGAACTTGAAGACGTTCTAATTGCTGCTGATTTAGGGCCAAAGACAGCGGCTAAAGTTATTGAAGAATTTTCTAAAGATCGCTTCGGAAAAGATATTTCAGAGGAAGAAATTAGAGAGGCTCTCGCTGATGTGATCTCAGCTATTTTGGCGCCTGTAGAAAAAAGCTTCGAAATTCAAAAGCCAGAGCACGGGCCATATACGACACTTGTTGTTGGTGTGAATGGTGCAGGTAAGACGACGACTATTGGAAAAATAGCACTTAAAATGAAAAGAGAACAGGCGCAACAAGTCATGATAGCCGCCGGAGACACTTTCCGTGCCGCTGCTGTTGAGCAGTTAGAGGTTTGGTCGCAAAGATCTGGTGCGGCGTTTTTGAAAAAAGATATCGGCGCGGACGCTGCGGCAGTCGCATATGAAAGCTATAACGCCGCAAAAGAGCAGGGCGTTGATCTTTTGATGATTGATACTGCTGGGCGCCTGCAGAATAAAGCAAACCTGATGGAGGAACTGGCTAAAATTATTCGTGTGCTAAAAAAGCAGGATGAAGCTCTTCCACATGAGGTTTTGTTGGTTCTAGATTCGACGACAGGGCAAAATGCTTTTTCACAAGTGGAAGTGTTCAAAGAAATGGTTAATGTATCCGGCTTAATCCTTACAAAGCTTGACGGAAGTGCAAAAGGTGGTGTCCTTGTTGGACTAGCGGATCAATTCGGTTTGCCAGTATATGCAATTGGTGTAGGTGAGGCAGCCGAAGACTTGCAGACATTCAATGCAAGGGCTTATGCACGCGCTCTAATGGGCTTAGAATAAGAAAGCGTAAAATAGAAAAAACGCTTTCATGTTAAAGTTTTTAGAAAAAACGTGCTAGAATATACACATGCTCGTATTAGATCCCCCAGCACATACATCATATGACACCCCTGAAAAAGCTCTTGAAGCAGTTGAAGCTATATATAATGCTCAAGTTGAATTTCTTCGCGAAGCTTTTGGTAAATTTGTCGAAGGAAATATTCCCGATAGCCGTGTGCGTGCTTATTATCCGTATGTCCGTATTGCTACGCGATATGCAAAACGCTCGGATTCAAGGTTCTCATATGGTTTTGCGCCGCATCCAGGTGTATACGAAACGACGTTAACACGGCCTGACTTATTTAAAAGCTATTATGCGGAACAGTTTAGACTCATTATTAAAAACCACGATGTTCCAATTGAAGTTGGAGTGAGTGACACTTATATCCCTGTCCATTTTGCTTTAGGCGATACATTTCACCTTGAAGGTGATTTGGGCGCTGAACAATTAATGGATCTACCTGATATTTTTGATGTGCCTGATTTGGATGTTATGGATGATGAAATAGCAAACTCAACATATCGCGTATCCGAAGGGGCTGTGTTACCACTCTCACTTTTTACAGGGCCACGTGTAGACCTAAGCCTTCAGCGCCTAAAGCATTATTGCGGTATGACGGCGAACCATTTCCAAAACTACATTATCTTCACTAACTATCAATTCTATATTGATGAATTTGTGAAAATCGGACAGGACCGTGTTGGTAAAGACGGTTACACAGAGTTTGTACAGCCAGATCCTGATAATCGTTTACCACAAATGCCCGCATATCACCTCAAAATGGAAGGAAACCGCGGCATTACTATGGTTAATATTGGTGTAGGCCCATCAAATGCGAAGAATATTACCGATCATATAGCAGTTATTCGCCCGCATGCGTGGCTGATGCTTGGGCATTGCGCAGGTCTCAGAAACTCGCAAAAGCTAGGTGACTATGTGCTGGCTCATGGGTATTTGCGTGAAGATCATATCTTAGATCAACAATTGCCGCCAAGTATCCCGATCCCAGCTTTGTCTGAGGTACAGGTCGCATTAGAAAAAGCCGTCGCAGAAGTATCAGGCCAAGAAGGGTATGATCTTAAAAAGATTATGCGCACAGGTACGGTCGCTACAACGGATGACCGTAATTGGGAACTATGCTCTGCTATTCAGCAAAATACCCGTCTTAGTCAATCGCGGGCGATCGCAATGGACATGGAAAGCGGTACGATAGCGGCAAATGGATTTCGCTTCCGCGTGCCATATGGCACGCTCCTGTGTGTTTCCGATAAGCCCCTTCATGGGCAGTTGAAGCTGCCTGGGATGGCGGATAACTTTTATAGAGAGCAAATTGATCAGCATCTTTTGATTGGAATACGCGCAATGGAGTTGTTGCGTGAGCTATCACCTGAAAAGCTGCATAGCCGAAAACTGAGAAGTTTTGATGAGGTTGCTTTCCAGTAGAGTATCGATGGCAATAAAAAAGCGCCCGAAGGCGCTTTTTATACCAAGCCTAATATAGTTATTCTTATACAAGAATATCTACATTGCCACCTCTAACACCTCTATCAGATTGTACTAAACTTTCGAAATTATTCTCACCAACTCTTGAGCTTTGGCTTGAGTTTCCTTGGTTTTCAGTACCTGCACTTTGTGTTTCTGCAGCAGAAGAACTACGCTCTGTTCTAACATTTGAATTTGCGTTGCTTTCCTGTTGGTCGTTTTGTTGTACCCCACCAAACTCATTCGCACGCTGCTGGATGAGTGGTTGTTGTAATTGTTGTGCGCTACCCGCACCTTGAAGAGGACCTGCCATGTTCAAAATCCTTTATAAATCTATTTCGCTAACCCATTTATTAGCGTACCTGAAAACCTTTAATATTTAGTATAGAACCATATTCTGGAATATACAAATTTTTCTCTTAAAATAAGCTTTTTCTAATTTTTATAAGAGGCGTTAACTTTAAGGTAATCTATTCGTGGGAAAATCATAGAGTGTGAATATAGATGAACTAAAAAATAAAGAGTATCTGTGTTTATCTAAATAACAAAAAATGATACCTTAACAGGGTGTAAATGGGGATTTAATGAATTTATCTTTTATGGATAACGAATCAAAAGTAGCGCCGCTTCTTGTTAGATTATACGATTCTGAGCGTATAAGTTCGTCCTCACTTAACAAAAGTTCAGAAATTAAGTTAGAGCTTTCAGACGCTGTGTGTGAGCTTATGGAGCAAGAGCTTTCGCCTAGAGAGGCTGAGCTAGTTGCTGATGTTATGATAGGTATGATGCGCCGTGCAGAGCTGGATTTCAGAAAGGCGCTTGCGCAAAGATTAGCCGCTCTAGAAAATGTGCCTCTAAGGCTTGTCCTGAATATGGCATCAGACGATATCGAAGTAGCAGGGTCTGTATTGAGAGAGAGCGCGGTCCTAACTGATATTGATTTAATATATATTGTGAAATCAAAAGGCGCAGAGCATTGGAGGCAAATTGCCAGACGTCAAGGATTAGGTGAAAAGCTGCAAGGTTTGTTAGTCGAAATGGATGACGAACAAACAGCTATTAATTTAGCCGAAAATGAGAAAATAATTATTCCTGCTTTTGTTTTGGAAACTCTAAGTGACATGGCTAAACGCTCTGATGCACTCGCAGTTCCACTTCTTCGCCGTGAAGAGGTGTCCCCTGAAATGGCAAGGAGTTTGTTCCAGTTTGTCGGTAGTGAGGTGAAAAACTATATTTCACAAGAATATGGAATTCATGGTGGTGAAATCGCGAAAGCTGTTGACGATGTTTTGTTGGACTTTGTTGATGCCACTAAAGATGAAGATGATTTAACGCCGACATCTGGAATGTTGAGCGATGCAATGCGCCAATATGATAAAGGTTTGATTACAACGAAAACAATGCTTGGAACACTACGCCGTGGACAGCTTAAGCTATTTATTGCTCAATTCTCTATTTACACGGATCTTGATGTAAAGGCTGTTATTGAAATTGTTGGACAGACGAGTGGGCAAGGACTAGCCATTGCTTGTAAAGCCTATAATATCAACAAAGAGGATTTTATGTCGATTTTCCTCTTAAGTAATCGCGCGCGCAACAATGGGCAAATGATTGAAATTAACCAGATGTCAAAAGCAATGGAATACTTTACCAAAGTTAGTCAGGAAATGGCTTTGAACATCATTCGAAATTCTAAGCTTTAACAATCTCCTTGAATACTTTTTAAGCTGCTTCTTTGCTTTCTTCTAAAGCAGCTACACCAGGAAGGCTTTTACCTTCTAGCCATTCAAGGAATGCGCCGCCAGCCGAGGATATATAAGTAAAGTCACCTGTTACACCAGCATTTTCCAAGGCCGCGACAGTATCCCCTCCACCAGCAATACTATTGAGTGTTCCATTTCTAGTAAGAGCAGCAACATCTTCTGCAAGTCTGTTTGTGCCACGGTCAAATGGCTTAATTTCAAAAACACCCATTGGGCCATTCCAAACCACAGTCTTACATTTTTCTAAGATGCTGCGGATGTAGGTGTTGGTCTCAGGGCCAATATCAATAGCCATCTTATCCGAAGGAATAGATGCAGCATCGACGACGTCATGAGGGGCATTCAGCTGAAGATCGGAAACAACAACGCAGTCCTGTGGTAGGATAATTTCACACCCCAGTTTTTCTGCTTTATCCATGATGGCACGCGCTTCATTAGACATGTCATGTTCACAAAGAGAGCTACCAATATCAATGCCTTTAGCATTCATAAACGTGTTAGCCATACCGCCGCCAAGAACGAGGTAATCAACGCGCTCAATTAAGTTGTTGAGGACATTAAGTTTACTAGAAATTTTAGAACCGCCAGTAATAGCAAGTACTGGTTTTTCTGGGTTTTCGAGTGCGCTATCAAGTGCGGTAAGCTCTTTTTCCATGAGGATTCCAGCCGCACTAGGAAGAGATCGTGCTAAGCCCTCTGTAGTGGCATGCGCACGGTGTGCAGCAGAGAATGCGTCATTAACATATATGTCACCAAGTTTAGCAAGCTGTGCAATAAATTCAGAGCTATTAGCTTTTTCACCCTTATGAAAGCGTACATTTTCAAGCAAAAGGATATCCCCATTTTCCATGTTCGCAGAGGCCTTTTCAGCCTTTTCACCGATACAGTTTGGCGTAAAGGCAACCTTCGCTCCCCATCTTTGCTCAAGCGTAGGTAGTAAAAACGCAAGTGACATCTCAGGGTTTTGCTCACCTTCAGGTCGTCCGAAATGTGAGAGAACAAGAATTTTAGCGCCTGCGTCTCTAAGATAATCGATCGTAGGCTTGAGGCGGTCAATGCGAGTGGTATCTGTAACACGTCCACGCTGCGCAGGTACATTAAGGTCTGCTCTCAAAAGTACACGCTGACCAGCAACATCAATATCCTTAAGGGATTTAAAATTCATAGAAGAATCGCTTTCTTTTACTTTATGTCTTTTGCGAGTGAGTTTTAATATGTTCTGTCGCTTCAATCAAGCGTGATCTTAACGGCGGGTCAAAGCATGAATGTCCAGCATCCGCGACCACTATATACTCAGCCTCTGGCCATGCTGCATGTAGGTTATAAGCAGACTTAATCGGACATAAAATATCGTAGCGCCCTTGAATGATCATCGTGGGGATATTACGTATTTTATTGATACGAGAGATGATGCTATTTTCATCATCTATGACTTCGTGAAGGAAAAAATGTGCTTCGATGCGTGCAAGAGCTCTTGCATAGTCTTTTTGTTCATCCGTAGTAATCGTTACATAGTTTGGGAGTAGGGAGGCGCATGCCGATTCATATAAACTCCAATTGACCGCGGCCTCTGTTTGAACAGTTATATCGGGACTGGTTAAGCGATCATAATAAGCCTTTAATATGTCTTTACGTTCTTCAGTATCAAAGGGGGCCGCAAATTGTTCCCATGCCTCTGGAAAAATATTTTTGATCTCATATAAAAACCAAAAAACCTCTTCCGCGCTTAGTAAGAAAATACCGCGAAGAATCATCGATGAAACATATTCTTTATGTTCAAGGGCATAAAGAAGTGCCAGTGTAGCCCCCCATGAGCCACCAAATATATGCCATTGCTTGATTTGAAGGTGCTGCCTTAGTTTTTCAATATCGCTTATTAATGCACTGCATGTGTTATTTTCCAAGCTGCCAAGGGGGGATGATCGTCCTGCTCCGCGTTGGTCGAAAATAATAATGCGAAAATAATCAGGGTCAAAAAAACGCCTATGGTCGCCACTAGCTCCTGCACCTGGCCCACCATGTAAAACGAGTATGGGAATTCCATCAGGATTTCCGCTTTGTTCCCAGAATAACTCATGCGTTTCATCAACTTTTAAATATCCACTTGAATAGGGGATGACTTGCGAGAAGAGATCGAAATTTTTTTGCGCATGAAGCATTGAAAAATCTTTCAGAAATTAACGATTCGAGTCAAGTTGTGCTGCATAAAGGGGCGTTCTTATTCTAGTAAAATAAGAGCTTCACGATGATTTATTTCCATGAAAGGGCCGTTATAGCTACGGATATAACCGCGAACTTGTACATGTTTATTGTTCCATTTCATAGGATCTAAACCATTTTCAGTAAAATTTCTCATGTTTTCTGGGGCTACGGATACAGTAAAGTCTTCACGCCAGTTTGAACCGAAATTAAGATAGAGGCGGTTTTTGTTGAGGCTCGCTGCTTTTATGCGTCCTTCTATTACGGCAAATTCTCCAATATGCTTGTGAGCCTCATCGGGGCTTGTGATCGCTTGGCCTGTTTGCCAAATGCCACTTTTTTCGCTACGTGCAAGATTTTCAAGAGCATACATCTGTTCTGCCATTTCCGGGTTGCGCTGTTTTGTACGAACATGAGCTAGACCAAGGGAGAGCAGAATACCTTGTGCCCATATATCTTTTTTGATGATTTGGATATGCGCATATTCATGCCCTAATCGATTTTTACGTCCCCAATTTTTATCCTGTGTTTGCCATACCTCAACTTGTTGTCCAGGCAGAAGGTCCTTAAGGATTTGATAGGCGGTGAGTGAAAAATCACCCGGCGTTTCAAGGTCATAATCCGGATAGTGAATACCAGAGAGATTAATGATCTTCCCAGAATCTAATTGTATCGTATAGGGGGTTATGACATCTACAACTGTGGCCTTTCCTGTTTTTTGTAAAGATGAAAAATCTTCAGCAAATGAGAAGGGGCTACATAAAAGACTAGCCAGCACGGTAAAAAATATTAATATCAGTTTCATAAGCAATAGAATGGAAAGCCTAATGCATAAGATCAAGTCGTTCTTTACATATATGTTGATTTTGCCCACGCTCTTTGTTTGTGCATGTTCAACAAATCCTGCAACCGGTAAGCGTCAATTTACAGCTCTCATGTCACCAGCACAGGAGAATTCAGTCGGTGCGCAAGAGCATCAGAAGATTGTACAGCAATATGGTCTTGTTACAGATAAAAAGCTCAATGACTATGTAACGGCCTTAGGGAAACGTGTGACAGAGGATACTGAGCGTCCAGATGTACAATATAAATTCTATATAATTGATAGCCCCATTGTTAACGCTTTCGCGCTTCCCGGTGGATATATATATGTTTCACGCGGTCTTTTAGCGCTGTCAAATAGTGAGGCAGAATTAGCAAGTGTACTTGGGCATGAAGCAGGGCATATCACGGGTCGACATTCTGCTGAGCGTTATTCACGTGGTGTAGTGACAAGCCTTGGGGCAGGAATTCTCTCTGCCGCGATAGGTTCACAAGGGGCATCGCAAGCCATTAGCCTTGGTAGTAATCTCTATCTGAGTTCTTATTCAAGAGATCAAGAGAACGAAGCCGATACCTTAGGGCTTCGTTACATGACGCGCGGTGGTTTTGCGCCTCAAGCGGTCCCGTCTTTTCTCTATTCGTTACAGCGCCAATCTGATTTAGATGCACGCTTAAGCGGTCAGCAAGGTAATCGTTATAATTATTTCTCTACGCATCCAGCTACAGATCAGCGTGTGGCCAAAACGAAGGCTGAATCAATGCAGTACCCGCAAACAGGAATAAATAACCGCGATGCACATTTAAAAGCCATTAATGGCATGACATACGGTGATAGTGAACGCCAAGGCTTTGCCCGTGACAATAATTTTTATCACCCTGAGTTAGGGTTGAAATTTAGTGTCCCTCAGAATTTCACAATTAAAAATCAGCCTTCACAAGTTATCGCGCTAGATAATAAGGGAAGCTTGATTGTGTTTGATATGATGGGCAATAAGGAAGGTTATGCGCCGCTGGATTATATACGGTCTGTTTGGATGAAAGAGACTCAGCTGCAAAACCTTGAAGAGATCAACGTGAATGGTATGAAAGCCGCTACGGCTTCTTTCCCGGGGCAAATTAATGGTGAGAATGTAGTTATTCGCGTAGTGGCAATTTCGTGGAAAGACAGGTTTGCAAGATTTCAGCTCGCGATACCAAGAGGCGCGAAGGCTGCTTTGGTCGAGGATATTAAGAAAACGACATATAGCTTCCGTAATATGAGCGCTAACGAGAAAAAGACGATTAAACCCTATAGCGTGAAAATAATCGCAGCAGGTGTAAATGACACTGTAAAAACATTAGCTGCACGCATGCCTTTTAAGGAAATGGCAGAGGAACGTTTCAGAGTTATGAATGCAATGGCAAAAGGCACCGAAGTTCAGTCCGGTGCCCTCTATAAAATCGTAAGTGAATAGCTTTTAAAACAGGTGTGCGTACTCACCGTCTGAAACATCAGTAATAGAGTTTTTCATTTTCTCCATAGCGCGCTTTTCTATTTGTCTTACGCGCTCTTTACTAATGCCAAGCTGATCGCCAAGCACTTCAAGTGTTACTGTATCTTCATCTAAATGGCGCTGACGAATGATGCTTTGCTCTCGGTCATCTAGATCGCCTAGGGCGCTATTAAGCCATTCTGAGCGTGATTGCCCATCTTTAAGGACGGTGACAACATCCTCAGGGTTGGGTCCTTCATCAGTAAGCATTGATTGCCAATCTTGTTCGCCATCATCTGAAATGGTCGCATTTAGGGACTGATCAGAACCGGAGAGGCGTCCTTCCATTGCAATAACATCATTAACTTTTACGCCAAGTGTCTCTGCAATTTCTTGCCTGCCAGCATCATCAAGGCCTTCGGTTTCATTTCTGTTTTCAATCTTGGCTCTAAGGCGGCGCATATTGAAGAATAAGGACTTCTGTGCAGAGGTGCTGCCTGTACGAACAATAGACCAGTTTCTAAGAACATAATCTTGAATAGAGGCGCGTATCCACCATGATGCATATGTGGAGAAACGTAAGTCTCTTTCTGGATCAAAGCGCATAGCGGCTTCCATGAGACCAATATTACCCTCTTGGATGAGATCTCCAACCGGTAGGCCGTAATGTTTAAACTTCATTGCAAGCGATACAGCAAGTCTGGTATAGGCCTGAACAAGCTTGTGTAGAGATTTTTCATCCTCATGATCGCGCCATGCGCGTGCAAGATTAAGCTCATCCTCTTTTTCTAAGTAATCCTCATTCATGGCATTACGGATAAAATCCGTATTTGCTTTTTGTGTTTGTGGATCATCAATGTAGCTCATCACTAACTCCTTTTTCGCTTATGTCAGCAGTACATAATCTAGTTCGTAAGTAGACAAAAGAAAGTTACAGATTATTAATTTTTTTTTAGATATTTTATTTTTTAATTTTAGCAATTAAATATGGCAATATTATGAAAATCTAATTTTGCAGAGCAGTATTTACAAAACGCCAGCGATTCCGCCATCTTGCTCGAATCCTACACAGATGAGATTGCCACCAAAACCACAGCCATCATCGACACTGGCTGTAATACAATTAAGGTATAAGCCTCGATGTTTTGGGTCATAACCCCGTATTACTTTTTCAAAAGGTTTATATGCACTTTGAACTTGATCAAACTCATCACTTGACCACCAAAAGTGATCACCTTGATTATCAAGGTCTTTACTTGCATCTAGGCCTGCGTGAATAAAGAGCATAGGGTAATCATTTTCTTGATCTGTATATGCCGCGCGCTGCTGTGCAGCGATGAAGGATGCGTGACCAGGGCGCTTTCTAACCTGTATTCTAACGCTATCAAGCCATTTTGCTATGCTAATGGTTCCTTGCTTGCAAGCGTCAACACCATCATGAGGGCTAAGGCCATAGCTATAAAGTGTGCTAGATAGTCCATTGCCAAGCATCCATAGGAGGACATCAACGGGATTAGGCGCAAAATGAAGCTGCATAAGCTTCATCCAAATCTGCTCCTGTTGTCCGCGTAAATATACTATATCACTGGCTAACAGGCCTGGTAGGGCAAGAACCATACGCCTAAAGGTTAGGATTTCATCTATACATTCAGATGATTTGTCCCCAAAGCCAGTATAATTGCCGTGATAAACAATGCGGTCACCAGCTTTGATTTTGGTCATAAGCTGATCATGTACTTTGATTAAGGCTTGTAAATCACCATGAATAGCCGGAATCGTCCAAACCGTTCGAGGTTTGCCGATCTGAGCAAAGTAACGATAATCTTTTACATTACACATGAATTTGGTGTTCTTATATCTGGCGGGGAAGGTGGTTTGCCAGAATCTAGTGTAGTATATAATAAAAACAGGCGCATAGGAAGTATAACCTTCTCATATGCGCCTATTTATAATTCGGTATGTTTTATATTAGAAGATTAAGCGGCTTCGCGCTCATCATCTAGGTCAAAGTCAAGGTCATTGCGCTTTACACCCATGATGTCTTCTAGTTGTTCCGTAGCTTTACCTTCTGTGATTTTCTCAACAGCAGCAACTTCACGTGCTAGACGCTCTAGTGCTGATTGGTATATTTGACGCTCAGAATATGACTGTTCGCTGTCATCGTTGCTACGTTTAAGGTCACGAAGTACCTCAGCAATTGCAATAGGGTCGCCTGAATTGATTTTTGTCTCATATTCCTGTGCGCGGCGGCTCCACATTGTACGGCGTACACGCGCCTTACCTTTAAGTGTTTTAAGAGCGTCGCTCATACGGTCAGCTGAGCTAAGGCGGCGTAAGCCTGCATTTGCGGCTTTTGATACAGGAATTTTAAGACGCATACGATCTTTTTCAAATGAAACTACGTATAGCTTCACTTCCATGCCACCAATATTTTGAATTTCTGTGCCCTCTACTTGTCCAACGCCGTGCGCTGCATAAACTACGTAATCACCCTTTGAAAAATCGAAGTTATCGTTATCAGCCATATTTTTTATTCCTGCCTTTTTATGTTTTTAATAAAGTTAATCCTAGCAGGATTAGAGTCTGAGAGTCCTGTCGCAACAGCAAGCTGAGTGCGGCTTTTATGTGGTATCCCTAACCCTAATCTCTATCGTTTATGAATGGGGAGTATACCTGAATTTTCGTAAAAAATCAAAAAGAATTTAAACCGCTTTTTGAATCCTCAGTTTTTAGCATGATTTTAGAAGTGAATTCATCATCTAATATAGACGCTAAAAATGACATTTTATGTGATGCACCAAGTAATCTCTTTGCTGATTGTTTGCAGCCATACTCTGTTGTTACTAGATCACGCATAGTACTTTCCGACATAGCCTCAAGAAGGCCGCTTAATGTACATGCCCGCACAGAAGTGCAGTTATTATTCTGCGTTAATATGCGCCCGACATAAAACTCGCTTAGGCGATCATTAGATATGAATTTCTTGATTTTAACCGATTTTAAGCCAGTTTCTTCTTTGAAATAATCAGCGAAGTAATCGTAATCTGCTTGTTTAAGGCTTAACGCTAATCTTGAACTTTTTGCAGTGCTGTGAAGGATCGCGCCCATACGCCTGCGATCCATTGTGTCTGCTAAATTGTTCGTGTGATTGTTGCTAAAAATAAGAGCTTTAATTTGATTAGCGCGATCAAAATGCTCCAGATATAGCCGAGGCCTTTTGAGCTTGTAGCTGTTGAATTTTAATCTTGCGTAGGCTCTGCTTTGCGTGGGGTCAAAAATATCTAAAGAGCTAAACTCAGATTGATACTTGTATAATAAACCTGTACCCCATGCATTGAATGAGCCATCCGAGTTGGCGCTTTCAAATTTCATGCGTTAATACCCTGTCAGTACTAGTAATTATTTTTTGTTATATAAGAACACTAGCATAAATAATTCAGTGAAAACAAACTTGATAAATAAGTGTTTGATTCAAATGGAATAATATTAACAATGCATTAATAATGTATTTTTTTCACTATTTAAGTCGCAATTTCCGCCAATCCTTGCTGAGTATAGCTTTGCGCTGTGTCCAAAAGGGGCGTTTATAAGAATCGGACCGTTAAAATCCTGTGTGTGTTCTAGGATAATTTCATCAAGTTTGAAGCCAAAAGGACGGCTACTATCCTTGATGTCTGTGAACTCACCAAACACAAGCCCAGAAGCGATTGAGAAGAGGCCTGATCTTTTAAGGTGTAGCAGCATTCGGTCTATTCTGCTTAATTCTTCGCTACAATCTTCTAAGAGGATAATATATTTTTTATGCATGCTGCTTATAAGTGGGGCTGTCATATATTGGATAAGGCTAAGATTTCCACCAATAAGTGTGCCTGATGCAGTGCCTGCTCTTAAGCATTTGCTCTCGCTTAGTTCTATTCTATTGGCTTCTAAATCACCTTTAAGGAGATTGAGGGCGTGTTCGGTATGCTGATGCTTATATAGCTGCTTAAAAACAGGGCCATGATATCCGATAAAACCAGTCTTTATATATATATTGTTCAAAAGAGCTGTAACATCACTAAAGCCAATAAGTGGCTTTGGGTTGTGCTTTATAAGCTCATAGTCAATATCATCAAGGATATGTAGTGCGCGGTTGCCGCCTCCTGCTGCCCAAATGAGTTTTATATTAGGGTCTGTGTACAGTGCGTGCAGGGCGTTTAGCTTATCAGTATGCGTGCCTGCACTTTGATTGTGCCGTAAATAAGTTTGAGGGTGCACATAAACATCGTAGCCCAACTGCTTAAGGTGGGCTACAGACTTTGTTATATCTTCTTTTTCGATATAGCTTGATGGTGCCATAACCCCAATAGTGCCACCTTCGGCAAGTGGGGCGTATAGCCGTTTATCATTAGCCATCTTTAGTGATGCGCTCAACAATAGTGTTTAGAGTGCTTTCTGCTTTTTCGTTCTCGATCTGACATGTACCAGCCGCGTTGTGACCACCGCCGCCATATTCGAGACAAAGCTCACCGACATTGGTCTTGCTTGTGCGGTTGAGAATTGATTTACCAATAGCAAAAACGGTGTTCTGTTTGTTTTTACCCCACAATACGTGAATGGAAATATTCGACTGTGGGAAGAGGGCGTAAACAATAAAGCGGTTTGCCGCATAGATCGTTTCTTCCTTACGGTAATCAAGAATAACAATATTCTTCTCAATACGAGAGCAACGTTCAATTTGTTCGCGGGCTTTGATTTGGTGTTCAAAATATAGATCTACACGCTCAGCTACATCTGGGAGCTTAATAATGTCTTCGATCGAGTGATGATCACGGCAATAATCAATAAGCTGCATCATAAGCTGATAGTTAGAAATGCGGAAATCTCTGAAGCGACCAAGTCCGGTTCGTGAATCCATTATGAAGCTTAAAAGCTCCCAGCCTTCAGGGTTTAGAATATCTTCTTTGGTAAAACGCGCGGCATCGGCTTTATCAACGGCAGCCATCATATCATCTGAAACATTAGGGAATTTCTCTTTTCCGCCAAAGTAATCGTAGACAACACGCGCGGCTGAAGGGGCTGCAGGGTCAATGATGTGATTGGATGTATCAGAATCTACGCGCTTTGCCTCGCTTGCGTGGTGGTCAAACGCCATATATACACCATCAACATATGGGAGGTTCGTTGTGATGTCGTTCGGACCAACTGAAATAAGGCCATCTTGCATATCTTTAGGGTGGGCAAATGTAATTTCGTCAATTACATCTAGCTCTTTCAGGATTACGCCGCAGACTAGACCGTCCATATCACTTCGCGTAATCAATCGGTATTTTTGATTTTCTAAAGGCAATAACTTGGCTGTCTCTGACATATTTTCCCACTCTTAATTTTAGTTAACGAACGATATTTTTTACTTAACTAACAGAAATTATACATCATTTTTGATGTATTTCTATTGGCAATGTGAAGAAAAATTGTGGCAGCTATGTATTAAGTTGCGGTTAATTTTTCTTTGCCGTCAGAATCATCTTTTTTCTTCGCACCTTTTTTGGCCTTTACAAGCTTAGGTGCTTTTCCTTCAGTGATAGTTTTTTCTTCGATGACAACTTCGCCAATCTCTTCAAGGTCTGGAAGTTCAAACATTGTATCAAGGAGAAGGTTTTCGAGGATTGAACGAAGCCCGCGCGCACCAGTCTTTCTTTCGATAGCTTTGTTTGCAATTGCTTTCAGGGCGTCATCCTGGAAAGTAAGGTCGATACCTTCAATTTCAAAAAGCTTTTGATACTGCTTAGTAAGTGCATTCTTCGGCTCAGTAAGAATCGTGATAAGTGCATCTGCATCTAGATCTTCAAGGGTTGCAATAACCGGAAGACGTCCAACAAATTCAGGGATAAGGCCGTACTTCAATAAATCTTCTGGCTCAAGCTCACCGAAAAGTTCACCAATGCCGCGTTCATCAACGTCTTTTACATCTGCACCAAATCCAATTGTTGTACCGCGTCCACGTGACGCAATGATCTTGTCTAGCCCAGCAAAAGCACCACCGCAGATAAATAGGATGTTTGCTGTATCAACCTGTAGGAACTCTTGTTGAGGGTGCTTACGGCCACCTTGTGGTGGTACAGATGCAACTGTACCTTCCATAAGTTTGAGAAGTGCTTGCTGCACGCCTTCGCCGGAAACATCGCGAGTAATTGATGGGTTATCAGACTTACGTGAAACTTTGTCTATCTCATCAATATAAACAATACCTTTTTGCGCACGCTCAACATTGTAATCAGAAGCTTGTAAAAGCTTAAGAACAATATTTTCAACGTCTTCACCAACATAACCAGCTTCAGTAAGTGTTGTCGCATCAGCCATAGTGAATGGTACATCAAGAATACGTGCGAGTGTCTGAGCAAGAAGTGTCTTACCACAACCTGTAGGGCCGCACAGCATGATATTGGATTTTGCAAGTTCAACATCTGCACCGGATCCAGTAGCGCCATGTTCTAAACGCTTGTAGTGGTTGTGAACAGCAACAGATAGAACGCGCTTTGCTTTTTCTTGTCCAATAACATAGTCATCCAGAACCTGTTTGATTTCTGAAGGGGCAGGGACGCCTTCACCTTCGCGAACAAGCTGTGTCTTGTCTTCTTCACGGATGATGTCCATACATAGCTCTACGCACTCGTTACAAATGAATACGTTGGGGCCTGCAATTAGCTTTCTGACCTCGTGCTGGCTCTTGCCGCAGAAGGAACAATAAAGAGTGTTTTTGCTGTCTGTTTTATCTGATTTGCTCATGAAAGAACGATCCGTTCAAAGAAGTGTTGTTATTTACTAATCTAAGTCTAGCCAAGCGGGGCTATGCTGCGCAAGTCCTATTCTAAAAATTCATGCTTTTTCTCCCGTATATAATTCTATATATAGCTCATATGAGCAAAGAAACACTATTTGAACTGGTTGAAAATTTCGCACTCTTCGATGATTGGGAGGAGCGTTATCGTTATCTAATCGATCTTGGACGGTCGCTAAAGCCTATGGACCAAGCTTTTAAAACGGATGAAACGCTTGTGAAGGGCTGCACATCGCGCGTGTGGATTAAAGAGGATATTGACGGCGATATCCTTAAATTTACAGCTGACAGTGATGCGCACATTGTTCGGGGGTTGATCGCTATTTTGGATCAAACATACCAAGGCGTTAGCCTTAAAGACATAAGAGAGATCGATATTGATGGTGCATTCACAGAAATGGGCTTGGATCAAAACCTTTCGCCCAACCGCCGAAATGGATTCTTTTCTATGGTTGAGCGTATAAAGAGCTTCGCTGAATAAATAATATAACTATTATTTTTTATGGTGAATTGTTCGGAGAATATCTGTAAAGAGTTTTTCAGCATCCTGATGTTCATCCCCGATCAGTTCTGCTTCAACCGTCATAGCTGAGTTTTTACCGATCCACATCTGCGCGATATATATCATTGGTGTGCGGCCAACAATGCCTTCACCGACGATAGCTGCTTGTTTGAACTTATCATCTTCACGGAAAGTACCGTTTAGCTCTTTGGCTACTGTTCTAAGTGTCATAGAGCGCAGCGTGGTCATCATGATTTTTTCGCCGTAATCATCGTATACGCTCTCGCTAATAGGATTACAGATAAAACGGAAATTTACGCTTGCGGTTATGCCATAAACTTTTGTGAAGCTTAGGCGGTCATAACATTGGTCTTTATCGTTACATTGCTCTTTTGTGTCGGGCTCATCTGGGAATGTAACCTCAAAATCACAAAAATCAGGGGCATAACGATGGGATGTATCTTCTTTTTCAGCGACTTTTTCTTGGCTCTGTTCTGCGGCCTGATCCGCAGCAATTGCGCTATAACTATAAGAAAAGCACAGCGTGAAAATAGCAAAAAGATATAGAAGGGTTTTATTCATCATCCATCTCCCATGAATTTGGATCCGCATCAACTTGCTCTCCAGTTTGCAGGTTTTTGACTTTATGTCCATCCGCAAATGGCAACCAGACATAAGCTATACCTTTTTTCTCCGCTTGCGAAAGCTGCTTATTGATCTTTTGCGGTGCGTGGTGCTGTTCAACATTATATCCACGTTGACGAAGAATGCGGGCTGTTTCTGCAGCGCGCTGACGTGTTTCTTCTTCCGGTAAAATCATAAAGACGTGAGCAGGTGATTTCGCACTAGGCTGTATTTTGCCTGTTTGTCTAAGCACATCAAATAAACGGCTAAAGCCAATCGAGATGCCAACACCCGGCAGTTTTTTGTTGATATAGTTACCCGCCAAATCATCATAACGCCCGCCAGAACAGACCGAGCCAGTGAACTCAGGCACATCAAGTAGCTGCGTTTCATAAACAGTACCCGTGTAGTAATCGAGCCCTCGTACGATCGATAAATCCGCGACAACTGCATGTTCAGGGAGATGGGAAAGTTGATTGAGGACAAATTGAAGTTCTTCTATGCCTTCAATATAGGTTTGGGCAGTAATCTCTTCCTTTATGGTGTCGAGATTTTCTTTTAATTCTTTGGAGCTTCTTACTTTGATTTGAGAAAGTTTTATA
>CENJ01017071.1_pt1 | contig 21141 bp, 23 predicted proteins | sample 356161 | NCBI WGS metagenome assembly CENJ01 (sample SAMEA2619531, study PRJEB7988) | marine metagenome | biome: marine biome (ENVO:00000447); feature: surface water layer (ENVO:00002042); material: "saline water (ENVO:00002010), including plankton (ENVO:xxxxxxxx)" | depth 5 m
GGATTTAACTGCGCGAATTTTAGTACTTGACTCTGTGAGTAAATTAGACCTCAGTTTTGATGCTACAGCCATTTTGACCGAGTGGGAGGCGTTTAAAAGTTTAGACTTTTCAAAGACAATAGTTTTTGATGGTAGAGGGGTTGTTTCATCAAGCAGATATTCAATTGGAAAAGGATGAAAAGAGTACTTTTTTTAACAAAAAATAAATCTCACCTACCAGCAGTAGTGAAAATCACTAATAATCTTTTTTAATAATGAGTAAACAAAAAGCCATCGTTGTATCAGGATACTTTAACCCCATTCATAATTCATAAAGGGCATCTGGAGTATTTTAATAATGCTAAAGCTATGGCAGACCAGCTTTTTGTGATCGTTAATAACGACCATCAAAGAGAGCTGAAGGGTAGAAAGGAGTTTCAGGATGAAAATGAGCGAATGATAATAGTCTTTAATATAAAAGCTGGAGACAAGGCTGTTATATCAGTTGATAGCGATAGATCCGTATGTAAAACTATTGAGTCTATTGCAAGTTAGTGCCCTTATTTTGATTTGGGATTTGCTAAAGGTGGAGATCAAATTAATGACATATTCCAGAGAGAGAAATATGTGAGCAGATGAATGCGACTCTAATTGATGGTTTAGGGGATAAAATACTGCCAAGAAATTGACTATTGAAAAATTGATAAAGAATAACAAAACAATTATAATTCAAAATGAAAAAAGCATTAATTACAGGAATTGCAGGACAAGATGGAAGTTATTTAGCAGAGTACCTTTTAGATTTGGGATATGAAGTTCATGGAATAGTTAGGAGAAATTCAACACCTGAAAATCAATCAACTAGATTTGAAAAGATTCATGGAAAATTAAATTTAGAATATGGTGATCTTCAAGACATATCTTCTATATCTAAAGCAATGCAAAGAATTCAACCAGATGAAATTTATAATCTCGCAGCTCAAAGCCATGTCAGAATAAGTTATGACATCCCTCAATTTACAGCTCAGACTAATGCTATTGGAGTTTTAAATATGTTGGAAGCATACAAACAATTTTCACCTAAATCTAAATTCTATCAAGCGAGTTCATCTGAAATGTTTGGTAGTTCCGTGGATGACGATGGATATCAGAGGGAAACAACTCAAATGAATCCAGTAAGTCCATATGGCTGCGCTAAAGTTTTCGGATATAATATATGCCGAAATTACAGAAATGCCTTTAATTTGCACATAGTTAATGGAATTTTGTTTAATCATGAATCACCAAGAAGAGGAAGTAATTTTGTAACTAATAAAGTGGTAAAAGGTGCAGTTGAAATATCTAAAGGACTCAGAACAACCTTAGAACTTGGAAATATGGATTCATATAGAGATTGGGGTCACTCTAAGGATTATGTAAAAGCAATGCATATGATTATTAATCATGACATAGCAGATGATTTTGTAGTGTCTACTGGTGAAACTCACTCAGTAAGAGAAATGATAGAGTATGTTTTTAATAAACTAAATCTTGACTACAAAAAGCATGTTGTCCAAAACCCAAAATTTATAAGACCGGAAGAGTTAAAATATTTAAGAGGTGACTGTTCAAAATTAAAAAACACATTTGGTTGGAAACCTGAATATGATTTTTTCAAACTGATGGATGAAATGATTGAACATTGGAATAAAATACTTTAATCATGAAATTACATCTTGGCTGTGGAGATAAATTCCTTGAAGGCTTCATTCATGTTGATATTGATTAAAAGGATCATATTGGTTTTCCAAAAACAGATTTAAGAGAATTACCTTTTGAATTAAATTCAGTAGACTTAATTTATTCATGTGGAAATCTAGAATATTATGATCAAGAAGAGCTCCCAATTATATTAAAGGAATGGTGCAGAGTTCTCAAACATTCAGGTATACTTAGATTGTCAGTCCCAAACTTTGATTCTATAAATAAAGTTTATTTAAATAATGGGAAAAACATTCATGGTGAAGGAATTTTAGGACCAATTTTTGGAAAATGGAAACTTAATAATGGAAAATATATTTATCATAAAGCAGTATTTAATTTTGACTCCCTTGAAAAAGATTTAATTAATGCAGGATTAGAAAACATAAGACGATATAATCATAATAATGTCATGCATAAGGGTTTTAATGACTATTCTATGGCTATGTCCCTTAGAAAGATTCTTCTGGAATACAAATTTCATTAAATATAAAAACAACAAAAAAATGATAAAAATTATTTTAAGAAAAGTATTAGGAAAACATTATACAGGTCTAGTAAAGGTCTATTGGTTAATTATATCCTATATATACCCTATTTTTTTTAATCAAAAACCCGTTCTTATATACGCCGGTATTAATGTTGGTGATTCTTTTCAAAAGATTTTTTATAAATATAAAAGAGCTATTGGATTTGAACCTAATCCATTAAATTTTGAAAAGCTTAAAAGATTCTCTCATAGAAAGGGCGTTGAAATTTATAATTATGCCTTATCTGAAAATAAAGGTGAAGTGGATTTACATTTACCTATGGATATAAATAATGAGGCTAGCGCGAGCTTATCTGATTTTTCTGAGAATTATCGATTTTCAACAAAAAAGATAATCAAAGTAAAATCAATTAATTTATCAAATTTTCTAAAAAAAATAAAAATCAATCATATTGATTTTTACCTTTCTGATATTGAAGGATACGATTTTACAATTTTAAAAAGCATGAAGAAAGATTATTTGAATTATAATTTAATTAAAAAAATTCAAGTTGAAGCTGTAAACAATAAAGTAAATAACCCTTATAAATCAGTTTCAAATTATGAAAGTGACTTTGATTCCCTTTTATTAGATAAGTACACAAAAAAAGGAAGAGGAAGTGGGTTTGTAGTTGAAGGAGATGATTTTTCGGGTAATACTTTAGATATATTATATGAATTAAAATCTTGAAACATATTTTTAATCAAATAATGTATATTTTAAGAGAAAAATAGATATTGTTGATATCATTAGTATCAAAAAAGCATTGTAGTTTTTATTTAAATTATGAAACAAATTTATTCAAAAGTTAAATTAGATAAAATCATCGCTTCCATTATTAAGCTTAAAAATATTGGAGACTATAGAACCGATCTTTCTCCTGAAAGTGAATATATTCAGGTTAGTGCTAGATCAATTAAAAAGGGGGTTAAAGTTCCAGCTCATATGCATCTACCTATTAAGAGAAAAACAAATATTACTCAAGAAACATGGATTATAATTTCAGGTAAAATCGAGTTAGAATTATTTGATTTAGACAATAGTTTCATCTGTAAAGAAATTATAAAAGCTGGTGGTTCGGCCACCCTTTATAGAGGAGGACATTCACTTAAAGTTATTGAAGAGAACACAGTTATGTATGAAATTAAGACTGGCCCTTATTTTGGAGTTGAGTCTGATAAAAAATTAATATGAGAAAAAAAATCATTGACCTGGGGATGCACCCATATGCAGACACTTTCATAAGTAAAAACCAACTCACCCTTTCTGAGCCAATATATCCTCTTGAATGTTATCTTGATGAAGATTCTTCATTAGTTTCTTTAGGTATTGAGACTAATCCTAATGAGAGATATAATTTATACGATTATTCTTATACTTCTTCAAATTCAGAATATTCAAAAAACTACTGGAATAAATATGCTAATGATGTGCATCAAACTTTAAATTCTAAAGAAAATTCAAAAACTCTAGAAATAGGGTCAAATGATGGATACTTATTATCCAGATTTAAGAAGCTCGGACATGACACTTTAGGAATAGACTCATCTGAGCTTATGAATAACGTTGCCAGAGAAAATGGAATTAAATCACTATGTGGAATTTTCAATTTTGAATACTCTGAATTGGTCAAAAAAGAATTTATTAATTTTGATTTAATCATTGCAAATAATGTATTTAATCATGCTAATGATCCATTTAATTTCGTAAAAGGTGTCAAAAATATATTAAGTAAAAATGGGATTTTTATTTTTGAACTACCTTATTGGTATGATACTATTAAGGATAAAAGGTTTGATCAAATTTATCATGAGCATGTAAGCTATTTTACAGTAAAATCTGCGGTAAATGTTCTTAAAAAAGAAGGATTAAATGTATATAAAGTTGAACATACTGAATACCATGGAGGCTCAATAAGAGTATTTTCTTCAATCACACCCAATGTTATAGATGAGAGTATTCAAAAATTCATTCAACAGGAAGAAGAATTAGGATTATTTGACGAAAAATTTTATGTAAAATACATGAGTGATGTAAAATTATCAAGAGCAAGCCTATTAATAAAAATAAATAATATTGTATTAAAAGGCAAACCGATTGTTGCTGTGGGCGCAGCTGCAAAAGGCAACACTCTGCTTAACTATTATGGTTTAAACAACACAATTATAGATTATGTAACGGATTCCACAATACACAAAATAGGGAAGTTTACTCCGCTTTCCAGAATTCCAATATTGAGTGATCAAGAAGTTTTTTCAAAATATGACAAAGTATATGCTTTGATATTATCATGGAATATTTCAGATATATTAAAAGAAAAATTAATAAAAATCAACTCTAATATAGAATTTATAAATCTTTAAAAAGGACAAATATGACAAAGAAAAATGTGTGGAAGAATGTGGATTATCCTTTAGAAATTCACTCAGATGAAAGAGGATCAATTGCGGATATATTTTATAATACTAAAATAGATCATGTTGCCATTATTAAATCTGAGCCTAACGTGATAAGAGGGAATCACTATCATAAGGAAACCACACAACATATATTGATAACTAAAGGATCATTAGAATATTGGCATAAAAAAGTAAATTCGGACGATGTTTCAGAAATGATAATTGCAAATGTAGGGGATTTGGTTTCAACTCCACCTTTTGAAATACATGCTTTGAAAATTGGCTCAGAAGGAAATGAGTTTATTGTTTTTTCTGAGGGTACAAGAGGTGGTAAAGACTATGAGTCTGATACTTTTCGCGTAAACAACATTATTAATGAGTTTTGAAATTATAAAAAAATTCGAAAATGAAGTTGCTAATTTTTTTGGCGCTCCTTATGCAGTAGCTGTTGACTGTTGTACTCATGGCTTAGAGTTATGTCTTAGAAAAAATAACATTAAAAAGATCTCTGTCCCGAAAAGAACTTATATATCAGTTCCCTTGCTTTCAAAGAAATTAAATATTAATCTTGAATGGAGAGAAGAACAATGGAATGATTACTATTACCTTACAGAGAATATAATTGATGCTGCAGTGCTTTGGAAAGAAAAAAGTTATATTCCGAACACTTATATGTGTATCAGCTTTCAATACAGAAAACATCTAAGTTTAGGAAGAGGAGGAATTATTCTTTTTGATAAAGAAGAAGATTATGAGAATTTAAAAAAAATGTCATATGATGGAAGGTCACCAAACTCACCATGGATGGAACAAAACATCAAAACAATAGGATATCATTACTACATGACACCTGAAACTGCTCAGCTTGGATTAGACAAGCTAGAGGGTGCGATAAATAAACAACCAAAAAAATGGAAGTATAAAGAGTGGCCAGATTTAACAAAAATGGCTGTTTTTAAAAAATGAAAAAATTAAGTTGCTCTCTAGTAGTTCCATCATTTTATTATAAAAACAAAGCTTTCGATTCATTAGCAATAGGTAATTCCAAATATTTAGAACTCAAAAATGAATTAGAAAAAAAACTTATAAAAGTTTATACTAATGATATTTTAGATGAAAAAAAAGCAGATTTTTCCATCCATTTAGACTACAATAAACCAAAATCAAAAAAAAATTATTTAGTTGTTATTGAACCTCCAATTTTAATTAAAGAAAACCACAAAATTAAAAGGCTAGATGAGTTTGATAAAGTTTTTACATGGAATGACGACTTAGTTAACAATAAAAATATTTATAAATATCAACTCTCACATGATTTTTTATTTATAGAAAATCCAAGTATTAAATATCCAAGAGGATATTGTATGATAACTTCGAATAAAAAATCAAATAAAAAGAATGAAAATTATTCTTTTAGAAATGAAATTATTAAGTATTATGAATCTTCAAATGAAAAGTTTGATTTATTTGGAAATGGATGGGAAAAACCTACTAGTTCAAATAGATACATAAATTATATATTTAAAAACCTTAAGGCACGACCTCCTATGTCCTATAAAGGTAGTATAGTCAATAAGCATTTGGTAGCCTCAAATTATGATTTTCAATTTGCAATAGAAAATTCAAAAAATATAAACGGATATATTTCTGAAAAACTATTTGATTGTTTTCTGTCTGGTAATGTTCCTATTTATTCAGGAGCAAAAAATATTTTAAAATATATACCGAAAGAGACTTTCATAAATTTGGATAAATTTGATTCTCTTCAAAAAGCTCATGATTTCATTTCATCTTTGGATCAAAAAAAAATAGAAAAAATAAAACAAAATGGATATGAATTTATAACTGGAGAGAAAGCTATGCAATTCACACCAAAATATAACGCTAAGTTAATAGCAGACATCATTCACAATGATCTTTAATAAACTTTCAGTTTACAAAAAACTTATTGCTTTAGAAGTCTTTTTTCAATTGATTGAAAAAACTGTAAGAATCATTTTCGGAGTTATAGTAGTCAAAAAAATAAGCTATTATCTAGGTCCTGCAGATTTTGGCAACCTGAATTTCATCGAGAGCTTCTATACTTTACTTATGGGAATATCTGTTTTTGGAATGGATGTAATTTTAGTAAAAAAATTTTTAATTAAAAAAGATAATGATCACAAAGAGAAAATATTCATAAATGGATTTGTTCTAATTTTTTTAACATCAGTATTCTCAATATTATTTTCAATAATATTGTTTGATCATTTTTTAAACTTCAGATATCAAAGCCTTCTTATTTTAGCACTATTTTCAGCTTTATTCAACCCATTTACTGTGAGTGAATTTCACCTTGTTGCGTATAATAAAATAAGAGTTATATCTATTTTTAGGACTATATTATTCATTATTATGTCTTTATTAAAAATAACAATTGTTTATTTAAAATTCTCTATTAAGTACTTTGTTTTCATAATTATTATTGAAACAATTACATTTTCAATTTTAATCTACTCATTTAATTTTATTAAGTTCAAGTTGAGTTTAATAGACATTAATTTAATAAAAGGCTTATTTAAGGAGGGGGCAGTTATATTTTTATATGGCATAGGTGCACTTCTTTATTCAAGAATTGATATTTTAATGATTCAAAATTTACTTCCCGAGAATGATCTAGGTTATTACAGCGCTGCTTTTAAACTATATTCTTTCTTACTGTTTATACCTGGAATTATAGCTTTAAGTCTTTTCCCAAGAATCATATCTGAAAATAATATAAAATCAACTTTTATTTCAAAATCTTTTAAATTTTCATTTTATTTAGGATTTATACTTTTTTTATTTTTATTTTTTTCAGGAGACAAAATAATTGAGATTTTATATGGTTCTGAATTTAATCTTTCTAAGGGCTTATTCAAAGTTTTAATTTTTGCTTATTTAATAACATCTTTTAGTGCTGTATATATTAAATTAGTTTATAGCAAAAATTTACAAAATAGATTACTATTTAAAATGATTATTGGGATTATTTTAAATATTATTCTAAACCTTTTTTTTATAAGAAAATTTGGAGTTTATGGAGCAGCCTACTCAACAATTTTAGCTTTATTTTTCTTAGAATTTATTTATGACTTTTTTGATCCTAAACTTCGCGAAATAAATCTTTTAAAATTAAAATCAATTTTTATCAAATGAAAACAAAGACAGTATATGCAGCTATGAGTGTAGATTTATTGCATCACGGACATTTAAATATTATAAAGAAAGGAGCTCAATACGGAGAGTTGACGATTGGTGTTTTAAGTGATAAAGCAATTTCAAGTTATAAAAGATTACCCTATCAAAAATTTGAAATTAGAAAGCAAATCATTGAATCAATTAAAGGTGTCTCAAACGTAATTCTACAAGAAGATCATGATTATGAAAAAAACCTAAGAAAACTTAAGCCTGATTTTGTTATTCATGGTGATGACTGGAAAACAGGAATTCAAAGGTCTATAAGGGAAAAAGTTATCGAAGTATTAAAGGATTGGGGAGGACAATTAATTGAAGTTCCTTATACAGAAGGAATATCTTCGACCATGATTAATGATGAATTAAAGAAAATTGGGATTTCGCCCGAGACAAGAAGAGGTAGGCTAAGAAGATTAATTAAATCAAAAGACATGATAAGGGTATTAGAAGGACATAATGGGCTAGCCTCTATTATTGTAGAAAATGTGTCTACCGTTAAAAATGAGAAAAAAGAAGAATTTGATGCAATTTGGTCATCAAGCCTAACAGACTCTACTTCTCGAGGAATGCCCGATATTGAAGCTGTAGATATTTCCACAAGGCTTCACACTATCGGTGAAATATGTCAATGCACCACTAAGCCTATTATATTCGATGGTGACACTGGAGGTAAAACAGAACACTTTGGATTTACTGTTAAAAATTTAGAGAAAATAGGGGTTTCAGCAGTTATTATCGAAGATAAAAAGGGATTAAAAAAAAATTCACTATTTGGAACTGATGTTAAACAGGAACAAGATTCAATCGATAATTTTTGCAATAAAATTAAATATGGAAAAAATTCACAGCTATCTGATGATTTCATGATTATCGCAAGAATAGAAAGTTTAATTTTAGGCAAATCAATGGAAGATGCTCTTAACAGGGCTCATAAATATATTGAATCAGGAGCAGATGGGATAATGATTCATTCAAAACAAAATGATGGAAAAGAGATTAAAAGATTTTGTGAAGAATTTAGAAAATCTAACACCATGATCCCATTAGTTGTAGTTCCATCATCATATAATCATGTTTATGAAAAAGAATTGTATGAGTGGGGAGCAAACATAGTAATCTATGCAAATCATCTTTTAAGATCAGCATATCCATCAATGATGGAATGTGCTAAAACTATTCTTCAAAATAACAGATCTTTAGAGACAAATGAAATGACCATGAGTATAAAAGAGATTTTACACTTAATTCCAGGAACCAAATGATAAATCCTATTCTTTTTAAAAAAACACTTAATAATAATGGATTTGAGTTTTTCACAGGAGTTCCTGATTCAGTTTTAAAACACTTCACGAATACTCTTGAAGAAGATGAAAACATAATAGCTGTTAGCGAAGGATCAGCATTGACTATTTCTATAGGTTATTATATTTCAAAAAATAAAATCCCTGTTGTTTATCTTCAAAATTCTGGATTAGGAAATATTGTTAACCCTTACTTATCTATATCTTCTCCTAAAGCATACGACTTTCCAGTATTATTCATTATCGGATGGAGAGGAAATCCAGAAATTAAAGATGAACCACAGCACATCCATCAAGGATTAATTTCTAAAGATTTACTTGAATTAATGGGAATTAAAACATTTGAAATCAATGATGAAAATTTCCAGTCAATAATTGAAAAAGCAAAGAGCTCGATATTAGAGGGTGAAAACGCTGCAATTTTGGTTAATATTGGACAGTTTGAAAATTATGAAACAAAAAATATAAGCAAAAAAAAATCTATTGAAAGTTTAGATGCAATAGCATATTTCAAAAAGAAGTACCCTAAAAATTTATTTGTTGCATCAACAGGTATGATTGGCAGAGAGTTATATACAATAACAGAGGAGCTAAATTTAGAAAGCAAAAATAATTTTTTAAACCCGGGTGGAATGGGCCATACAATGCCATTAGCAGCAAGTATTTCTAAATTTTCAAATAAAAACATAATATGTATTGATGGAGATGGATCGTTATTGATGCATATGGGAAATTTACATTCAACAATTAATGTAATAGCCCCAAAAGGATTCAATTATATCTTAATAAATAATAATTCTCACGATTCAGTTGGAGGTCAAACAACAAAGGCATTTAATTTAAATTTCAAGCTTATTGCTTTAGGAATTGGTTTTGAAAAATATTTAAAAATTGAGAGCATAAAAGAATTAGATGATTTTGTTTTAGAGAAAGAGACTAATCAATTTATTGAAATAATAGTTTCAAATAGATCAAATAAAAAATTATTGAGACCTTCAGAGTCGTTCGCAGAATTAAAAAATATTTTTAAACAAAATTTTGAAGAAAAAACAGATAATAGTTAGTGACATTGGTTCAATTAATTTTGATAAATACTCCAGGTTAATACTTATAACTGGATTGAATTCTTTTAAAGAATTAACTATTTACCAAAAAATAATCGATAAGTATACCAATAAAAAAGTAATTCACATTAAAAAAGAAAATAACCCAACAGAAAAATCTTTTTTAATTAATACTTCTGACAAACTCAAATTAAAAACGACAGATTGTATAGTTGCATTAGGTGGCGGTAACGTTATTGATTTTTCAAAAGGATTAAAATTTTTTTCAAATAAAAATAAAATAGATCTAATATCTATTCCAACAACCTGTGGTTCGGGTTCAGAGTCAACAAGTTTTTTTGTTTGTTATGAAGATGAATTAAAAATTTCTTTATCGTCAGAGTTTTTAATACCAAATTTAGTTGTATTAAATCACAATAATTTATTAGGGTTATCTAAAAAGAATTTAATATCTAGCTATTTAGATGCTTTTTCACAAGCGATTGAATCATTTTGGAGCATCAACTCTTCAATAGAATCAAAAAACTATTCTTTTTTAGCCTTGTCTCATTTAATTAAAGCAAAAGAAAATATCATAGACTTTGATGAAAATTGTTTAATTAATGCCCAATTAGGGGCACATTATGCAGGCAAGGCAATTAACATATCAAAGACTACAGCTCCACATGCTTTTTCATATTTTTTCAACAACTATGGTATTCCTCACGGGATGGCTGTTAATATTATTTTGCCTTTTTTTTTAAAAGAGGTATACTTTAAATCTGATATTAATTTAAAACTAAAATTAGATGAAATTTCATTTAAATTATTGAAAAAAGACTTTAGTCATTTTATTATTTATTATGAAGATTTATTAAAATTTTTAGGGGATTATTCTATAGATCTATTTAAAAGCATTTCAAATTTTGATTATTCTAAATTCATTGAATCTGTCAATCTAGAACGGTTAAAAAATACACCTGTAGAAGTTGACTTTAATGGATTAATAAAATATTTAAAAACCTTATGATCAATTTATTAAAAAACTTTTTAATAAATCAAAATACATGGGGTTTACTTGTTGGCAATGATTTAAGAAATCTCAAAAAGATTTATCAACCCTTTTGGATTGGTAGAGCAGATCCATTTCTTTTTTTAAATAGGGGGACTTTATATGTTTTATTTGAGCAAATAAACATTATTTCACGAAAAGGAAAAATATGTATTGGGGAAATAAATGATTTTAAGATCAAAAACATAAAGACTCTTTTGAATTCTAAACAGCATTTATCTTTTCCATTTATTTTTAGAGATAAAGACAACAGAGTCTTTATGATTCCAGAATCTCATAAAACACGTTCAATTGACATTTATGAATTTAATTCAATTTCTTTAACAGTAAATAAGGTTAAGACATTAATGACTAACATTGAATGTGTAGATACTGTCATTTATTATTATGATTCGTTATATTGGTTGTTTACAACACAGAGGTCCAAGAACAATAATTTTAATGATTTATATATATACTTTTCAGAAGATTTAATAACCGCAGACTTTAAGCCTCATTTTAATAACCCAGTTCTTCAAAATACAGAAACGTCTAGAAGTGCAGGACCAATATTCGAAGAAGATGGATTAATTTATAGAGTATCTCAGAATTGCAAAATAAAGTATGGGCATAATGTTAGTTTCACACAAATTTTAAAATTAAATAAAAATGAATTTATAGAGAGTGAGCCCCAAAAAATCTTAATTAATGGCATAAAAGAGTTCTACCATACTTTTGGAAAAAATAATAATATAGTTGTTTCAGACTTTAAGTTTAAAATAAAAAATCCTGTAATATTATTTATTTTAATCTTAAAAAGATTTTTTGTTAAATTATCAACTTAGTTTGATTAATGTTTAAAAGAATTTTATAATAATTTAAAATCATTAAATAAATGAAAAGTGTACTGAAAAAAATAAAAAGAAAAATATGGGATGATTTTCTAGGCTTAAATCCTTATGCTGGTAGAACTAAATTAAACATTACTGATGAATTTGAAAATTATGTTCCTGCAAGTGCTGGCAAATATAAACCACTTTCAAGGCAAACTATTAATGAAATAAAAATATTTCCCAAAACATTTACAGAACTTTTAAATAATATTGGCTTTAATTTTGAGGTTACTCCATTAAATGAATTTATTACTGAAAAAGACAGGAAAAATGCTCAAATAATCTCAAATTTATTTAATAAACATGGCTCTGATAAAGCTAAAACTCATGGGTATGATCTTATCTATAGTAAAATTTTTAATTCAATGGTTATCAATGAAGATGGATCTATATTAGAAATTGGTTTAGGGACAAATAATAAAGAAATACTATCAAATATGAATGGGCAAGGTAAACCAGGAGGCTCATTAAAAGCTTTAAGAGATTTTTTCCCTAATAAATTTATATATGGAGCTGACATAGATAGAGAAATATTAATTGAAGACGACAGAATTAAATGTTTTTATTTGGATCAATTAAATTTTAAGACATTCCAAGAACTTGATTTAAATATAAAAGAAAATTTAGATCTCATAATTGACGATGGGCTTCATTCTGTTTTAGCTAATATGAATACATTAAAATTTGGTCTCAAAAAAATAAAAAAAGGAGGATTTATTGTAATTGAAGACATAAATAGAAAGCAATTACCACTATGGAAATTAATTGGAACGGTTTTGAATATTTCATTAGAAACAAAATTAATTGAAACTTTTAATAAGAAACATTTTATTTTTTTAGTGAAAAAATAAGCACATTTATAATTATATCTGAAGCATTTAGGCATATAAATATTAATGGTTACATAAAATACACACCATTCTATGTATCCCCACTCAAAGCTTTATTTGTATCATTCTTAGAATTAAGCTTATCATTAAAGTAATCGCTATACTGACTTACTTCGCCTTTTGTATATGTAAAATATAGTGTTCTTCTGTCAACTTTAGAATTGTTTTTGGATGATTTATGAGGGCAAGTATTTAAAAAAAGAACAACATCACCAGGGTTTAAAATTATTGGTTCAAAACGAATAGTTTTTTCAAACTTTTCGTGTAAATCAGGAGTACCATTTTGTTTTGTAAGTTTTATCAACTCATCAAATTTTAAATCAATTTTTTTGGAAATTTGAATGGTCCCATTGTTAAGGTTGCAAGGGTCTAAAGCAATTAAGATATTAATAAAAAAATCAGAATATTCATACCAACCTTTTTTTTGTTGATTTTGACTGTCTTTAAACATGAAAATCCCATCAAAATGACTAAAAAACCCCTCTCCTCCAGGAGGTTTTGCATTATATTTATCCTTAAAAAGCGAAAACGTTTCATTAAATTTTTTTTCTAAAATGTTAAGACATCGTTGATTAGCCATTTTCAGAAATTTACCCTTATCACATAGTCTCTCTACTCGTCTAAGATTCCCATTGGAATCATTATAAACATCAGCATTTTTCACTTGAGTTATTTCCTCATTAATTCTGTCGACTTCATTTTTGTTAAAAACATCAGAAATAATACAAAACCCCTTTTTATCGAACATTATATGAATTTAAAGTAAATTTAAAATTATATTATTTATTATTGAAAAAAATCACTTTTATTACCCTTATTTTCATCATTTTTTTTAAATAACACATTACCTCTTTTGATTCAATAATAATTCCATATTAAAAAATTAAAATATAAGTATAAATGAGCAAAATCACGTTTGTAAATAAAACCTTCAATATGGGAGGACCCGCAAGAGTCTGCTGTATTTGGGGGAAATCTTTATTGGACTTAAAGCATGATGTTGAATTACTCTCAGACTTCCATGAAAACAGACCAATAAGTTATAATTTTACCCAAAGGAGCATCTTTGGTAAATCTAAAAAAAGTAATATAATAACTCTAACATATAATCTTTTTAAAATTATTAATAAAGAGGATAGATTGTTTGTTTTTAATAAAGGAGATTATATAATTCCTCTTTTTTTTTGTAAGTTTTTTTTAGGCATAAAAAACTCTAAGCTTGTTTATTTTGTTCACGGTGGCACAAAAAATTTTAAAACCTATTATGGTAACCTTAGAACAATAATTATGCATTTAACTTTTGATAAGGTTATATGCTTATATGAAAACTATAATACAGATCATAATTATTTTCCAAAAAAATCATTTTTCAGAAAAATAACCGATTTATTACTTCCTAATTTTTATAAGTTCATCAAAACTAAAATCTTTTTTATTCCAAACCCAGTAAACATAGGCATTGATGATTTAAATTTGAAAGAAAGAAAAAAAGTAATTTTATCAGTAGGGAGATTAGATGAAATAAAACGTTTTGATCTTTTGATAAGATTGTTTAACGATATTAAAGATGATATTAAGAATTGGAACCTTGAAATAGCTGGAAATGGAGATGAATATGATTATCTTAAAAAAATTATAGTTGATTTTAAACTAAGTGATAGAGTTAAATTATTAGGTGAAATTAAAAATATTGATCCATTATACAGAAAAGCATCAATTTTTACGTTAGCATCAAAATTTGAGGGAATGCCAATGGTTATTTTGGAAGCAATTGAATATGGTTTGCCGGTTATTGGCTTCAAAAATGATGGGACCGATTTTCTTATTCAAAATGATTACAATGGTTATAAGTCTGACCTAAATGATTTTAATGATTTCAAAAAGAATTTAATAGAATTAGCTAACAACAAAAATAAAAGAGAATTATATGGAAGGAATGCAAAAATTTCATCAAAAAAATACCATAAGATTACATTATTAAAAGAATGGGAAGATTTAATTGCTAACATATGAAAAATGACGTTAATATAGTAACAGCAACTGGTTATGGTGCAACAGGATCTAGTGCTATAACCCATATTTTGTCTGAATTTTCAAATGTAAAGTCTTACGGGGATGCAGAGTTTTGGTTTCTTCAAGATATTGATGGAATATCTGATTTAGAATATTTTCTTGTAGACGGAAATCATCGAAGTAAAACATTTGTTGCTATTAAAAAGTTTGAATCATATATATTAAAGAACAAAAATTTTTACTCAAAATTTTTACCTGATTATTTATCCCTAACTAAAGAGTATTTAAATAGTCTGAAATATGTCACATTTAAAAAATCTTTTCATCCTTTTGAATATAGAAACTCATTTGTTAAATCTTTGATGGTCAAGATCTACTATAAACTTCAAAAGACTTATCATATCCTATTTAAAAAAAACACGGAAATGATATTAAAATTACCTAAAAACACAAAGTATCATTTCATTCAGGACAAAAAATTATTTTACAAATTAACTAGAGATTATACAAGGAAATTGTTTAATTCCGGCATAAATAGCGATGATATTTCTCACCTAATAATTGATCAACTTGTGCCATGCAATAATGTTTCTAGATATTTAAATTATATAGATAACATGAAGGTTATTGTTGTTGATAGAGATCCAAGAGATTTATTTTTACTAGATAAATTAGTTTGGAAAGGATCACCTGTTTTGTGTGACACTAAAGATTTAAAAATATTTATAAAATGGTATAAGTCCATAAGGCATAACGCAGATATAAATGATACTAAAGAAGTTTTAAGGCTTAATTTCGAAGATTTAGTATATGATTATGATAATAGTGTATTGAAAATCATAAAATTTTGTCAATTAGACAACAAAAAGCATAGCTTGAAAAAACAATTTTTTAATCCAAAAGAATCTATAAAAAATACTAGATGTTGGGATAAAACAAATAAATATAAAACAGAAATTGAAATCATTGAAAAAGAATTAAAAGAATATTGTTATGAATACAAAGATTACTAATGGTAATTACTTTTGTTTAAAAGACATAGAAAATTATTTAATAAGCAATAAAGAACTATTAGGATCTAAAGTATTAGATTTCGGATGTGGAGACTCACCTTATTATGAATTATTAAAGCCAATTAATTATACAGGAGTAGATTTAGAAATAAATAAATCAATTTCCACCAATAAAAATTTACTTAAAATTGAAAAAAATAAAACTCTTCCTTTTGAAAATTCTAAATTTGATTCAATAATTGCAACTCAAGTTATTTATCAAATTGAGAGTTTAGATAAGCTTATTATTGATTTCCATAGAATTTTAAATAAAAAGGGTTTAGTCTTAGTTACAGTTCCTTTTATGTGGTCTGAAGTCTATGATAATATGCACCCCAACAAAAGGTTTTCTAAAAACGAACTTCATGATATTTTTAAAAAAGAAGGCTTTGAATTAATTGATTTTAAGCCTTTAAATAATGGGTTAGAAGGTGTCCTTATCTTATTTTTAAAAATGTTTGAAAGCAACATTAATTCGCTTAAAATACCGGTAATAAGACCATTGATAAGGGTTGTTTTTTGCTTGTCTTTTAATTGTATAATTGGGATTGTCCGTTTCATAAAAATATTAAAAGATCCGGTTGTATATTTAAATTCCGGTTTTATTTTTCAAAAAAAAGATGATTGAAAGAGAGATAAATTCAAATGAACTATTAACCAGTAACAGATTGGATGTAGTTTTCAAAATTTTATACTTAAAATTCAAACAGATAAATTTAAATGATTTAGCGGACCAAATCTATAATAAACATATAGAGATAATGACTAATGGTATTTTTACAGAACCTAATTCACAAAAAAAGACATTAATTGATTACAGAGAAATATTTAAAAAAACATTTACCTCAATAAAAAAGGAAGGATTCAATAAACATATATCACAAATACCAATTTCTAATGATGGTTCTATCACAAATGGTTCTCATAGATTAGCATCATCTATCTTTTTAAATAAAAAAGTTTACACAACAGAGAACTTTGAGCCTAGTCATAATTATGACTATAAATTTTTCAAGGAAAGAGGAATGAGTATTAACTTAATTGAATTAGCAGTGCTAAATTATATTCAGCTAAGTAAAAATAATTATATGGCGATCATATGGCCCTCGGCCGATAAAAAAATTGATTATTTGAATTATTTTGAAAAAGTAATTTTTGAAAAAAAAATTACTTTCAATGTAAATGGTGCCCATAATTTTGTTTCGCAAGTTTATAGAGAACATAATTGGGTTGGTAGTTTCGAAGATGGATATAATGGCTCAATAGTAAAAGTTTCCGAAACTTTTAAAAATTATTCATTCCTTCACATTATTTTTTTTGAAAATGACAATTTTGATGAAGTCATAAAATTAAAGGATAAATTAAGAAATATTTTTAAAATTGATAAATCGTCCGTACACATAACGGATAATAATCAAGAAACAAATGATTTGGCAAAGCTATTACTAAATGAAAACTCCATTCATTTTTTAAACCACGCTAAACCTTATAAATATGGATCAGTTTATAATAAGCTTAAGAAGTTTAAAAACATATTAGATTCTGAGGCAATTAATTTAAATGAAATTATTCTTGCAGGAAGCACCTCTCTTGGAGTTTATGGCTTAAGAGAAATAAACGATATTGACTACTTATCATCAAACCCAAATTTACTTAAATACGGTATAGACAATCACAATTCAGAATTAGTTCATTATGGGAAAACTATTAATGAACTAATATACAATCCTAAACATCACTTTTATTTTAATGGCTTCAAATTTATAAGTATGGAAAGCTTAAAAAAATTTAAATTAAAAAGAGATGAGATTAAAGACAAATTAGACGTTTTATTAATTGAAAAATCAAATGAAATAGATTTAAATTTTGTGATTTTAAAAAGCAAAAATTTTATTTTAAAACAAAAATATAAACTTATTTCTAAAGTAATTAAATTCACTAAAAAGAATGGTTTATATAATCAAGCAAAGTGGTTATATAAAAAAATAAATTCATGAGATATTTTCAGATTTTTAACATATCATTCACTTGATTATATAATGAATTAATATTTGCATTATTAATAACATGTTCCCCAACTGCTTGGACATATAGAATTTTAAAAAAATTTTGAAAAAAATATCCGTTTTACTTCCAGTATATAATTCTGAAAAGACTCTTGAGAAGTGCTTATCTAGTATACTCTTTAGCAGCCATAGTAATTTTGAACTAGTTTTAGTAAATGATGGTTCAAATGATTCTTCTAAAGATATAATTTATTCTTTCAAGGATGAAAGAATAAAATACTTTGAAAAAACAAATAGTGGATTAATAGATTCTTTAAATTTTGGAGTTAAAAATTGCTCTTCTGAAATTATAATGAGAATTGATGCAGATGATTATATTAAACCAGAAAAAATAGCTTTGCAATTAAAAGAATTGAAGTCTTCAAATTCAGTTCTAATTGGCACAAATGCATATATTGTGAATAATGATGAAAAACCAGTGGGTGAAACAAATCTTCCATTGAAACATTTAGAAATTGTTAAATCAATGATAAAGATGAGACCAAGCTTAATACATCCAAGTATAATGGTATATAAAGATATTTTAAATAAGGTTGATTATTTTGATGAAAAATATCATCATGCAGAGGATTATGATATTTTTTTTAGAATAAGTAAGTTAGGTGATATTAGAAATATCCCTGAGAAACTAATGTATTTAAGAAAAAGTGAGAGTAATATTTCTCATAAAAATGCAAAAAAACAAATAGTTAACTCATTTATTTCAAGAGAGAATTATTTAGTAAATAACAGTTCGGGTAAAACTACCAATGAAAACTTTTATTTACTAGGGCAAAAAATTAAAAATAGCTTTTTTAAATCTTTTTATATTAAAATTCACACTAAAATTGTTCATTTAGAATTTAATCAATCTCAAAGTAATTCATATTATAAGCTTATAATGTTAAAAATATTAAGGAGGTTTTTTAATTTATTTATATGATTTTAATAGATGCGGTTTATATAAATTCATTTGGAGGTAAAACTATTCTTGAATTGATTTTAGAAAAAATAATTAATTCAAGAACTTCATATCATGTTCTTTTTGATAGTAGGTTAGGATCAAAGTATTTAGATATTGTAAATAACAAAGATTATACTATTGTTATTGCTCGCCATAAAAACAGAAAGCATTTCTACCTGAAAAACATAAATAAATTTTCATCTATTTTATGCTTATCTAATATTCCCCCACCTACATATTCTTCAGTTAAAACTTCTATTTTTTTTCACAATAGTTTGTTATTAAATCCTTTTATTCATGAAATCAGCTTTAAAAATAGATTAATTAATTTTTTTAAGTTTATTTATATTAAATATCATAATCAAAAAGATTATAATTGGGTAGTTCAGACACCGTATATTTACAAATTACTTCTAGATAGTTTAAAAATTAATTTAGAGCAAGTTTCTATATGTCCTATTATTAAAAAAGAATCTGAATTAAATAGAACTGAAAAAGCCGTTAATAATTTTGTTTACGTTTCGAGTGGTGTTTCTCATAAGAATCATATTAGATTAATAAAGGCTTTTATCAAAACCGCAAACACCACTGATAAAGAAATTAAATTACACCTTACTCTAAATAAAGAGGAATTATTAAAAAAAAAACATCCAAATAACCTAAAGGTTGAATTTCATGGAACTATAAGCGCAGAAGATGTTAATGAGTTATACAATTCTTGTGAGTTTGCAATTTATCCATCATTAGTCGAGAGCTTTGGGCTACCATTAATTGAAGCAGCAAACCATGATTGTAAAGTTATTGCTAGTGATTTACCATATGTTCATGAAATAATAGAGCCTTCTTTAACTTTTGATCCGTATTCAATAGAAAGTATATCCAATGCAATTTTAAAAGCTATGGAAACAAAGAATTTACCTGAAACAAAGGTTTTAGTTGAAAACAAATTAGATAACTTTATAGAGTTTATAATTAGTCAAGATGTTCAAAAATAAAATACTTCTTATTACTGGTGGGACAGGTTCTTTTGGGAATGCTGTTTTAGACAGATTTTTAGATTCAGGAATAAAAGAGATTAGAATTTTTTCTAGGGATGAAAAAAAGCAACACGATATGAGAGTTGCTTACAATAATCCAAAGATTAAGTTTTACATAGGAGATGTAAGAGATTATAGGAGTGTCGATCAGGCTATGTTTAATGTAGATTATGTTTTTCATGCTGCTGCATTGAAACAAGTTCCTTCTTGTGAATTTTATCCAATTGAGGCAGTTAAAACTAATGTTTTAGGAACAGAGAATGTTTTAAATGCAGCCATTTCTAATGAGATTGAAAAAGTAGTTTGCCTGAGTACAGATAAAGCAGTTTACCCTATTAATGCAATGGGAGTTTCAAAAGCAATGATGGAAAAAGTTTTTGTTGCAAAGTCTAGAAACTCAAAAAACACCATTATAACTGGTACGCGTTATGGAAATGTGATGGCCTCTAGAGGTTCAGTAATTCCTCATTTTCACGATCAGATTATTAAAGGTGAAAATATTACAGTAACTAATCCAGATATGACCAGATTCATGATGACTTTAGATCATGCTATTGAACTAGTTTTATTTGCTTTTAATAACGGTCAAAGCGGTGATATTTTTGTCCAAAAATCTCCATCAACAACAATAGGTGAATTAGCTTCTACACTGAAAAAAATATATAATTCATCTGTTGAGATAAAAAATATAGGTATTCGTCATGCTGAAAAAATTCATGAAACCCTCCTATCTAGAGAAGAAAGATTAGTTGCTGAAGAGCTTGAGCATTATTTCAGGGTGCCTGCAGATAATAGAGACTTAAACTATAACAAATACTTCTTTGAGGGTAAACAATCAAAGGATTTAGAAGAATATAATTCCTTTAATACCCATAGACTCTCTGAAAACAAATTAATTGAGCTTCTAGCAAGTATTGGCTATAAATGAAAATACTAATACTTGGAGCTGATGGGATGATAGGCCATAAAATGGCTCAATCTCTTAGCC
>CENJ01072483.1_pt1 | contig 21138 bp, 17 predicted proteins | sample 356161 | NCBI WGS metagenome assembly CENJ01 (sample SAMEA2619531, study PRJEB7988) | marine metagenome | biome: marine biome (ENVO:00000447); feature: surface water layer (ENVO:00002042); material: "saline water (ENVO:00002010), including plankton (ENVO:xxxxxxxx)" | depth 5 m
GAGTTGCCAATAACACTTATACTGAGTCCTTTTAATTTTGACACTCTTGCAACGCAGACATATGAGTTCGCTGTAGAGGAGATGTTACCACTTTCTAGTATATATTCTCTCATAATTATTATTCTGGGAAGTTTGATGTTATTAATTTTGAAGAATTATATTGATAAGCAGATCGATGTTTCTAAAAGTTAAAAATCTTGTTAAGAACTACTCAAGTGAGTTCCCTATCATTAAGGACTTATCTTTTTCGGTTGAGAAGGGCGAGTTAATTTCTTTTCTCGGAGAAAGTGGTTCCGGTAAGACAACTTTCTTAAAATGTCTGGCCGGACTTGAAAAGACTAATAGCGGATTAATTGAGCTAAATGGTAAAACATTAAATGATTATAATACATTTGAGTCTCCTCAGAAAAGGAAGATCGGATTTGTTTTTCAAGATTACCCCCTATTTCCCCATTTAAATTTGGAACAAAACATTACGTTTAATCTTGAAAAAAAATATGAGAAGAATCTAGATTACATATTAAAACTCACCGGATTAAAGTTTTTACTTGAGAGGTTTCCCCACGAGTTGTCAGGGGGAGAACAGCAGAGGGCGTGTATCGCAAGGGCTCTAATTAGAGAGCCAGAGCTACTGCTATTAGACGAACCCTTCAGTAACCTTGACACAACTATCAAGGAGTCGATGCGAGAGGAGATTTATAAGATCATAAAAAAAACAAAAACCACAACCATACTTGTCACTCACGACATCAATGATGCACTAAATATATCTGACAGGATCTTAATATTTAAGGCAGGAATATTGCAGCAATATGATAGCCCAGTAACTATGTATTGTGAGCCAGCAAATTGTTATTGCGCTGAAATTTTAGGTGATATGAATAAACTATTTCATAAAAACGACACCTATTATGTTAGGCCAGAGAGGGTAAGGGTATCTAAGAAAAAATCAAAATACAAAGTTCATGTTGAGAAATGCTTTTTCCAGGGAAAAGAGTATAAGGTAAAAGGCAAACAAAATAATGAAACATGGCATTTCTTTTCTAAGGATCCACTCGAAGAAAATAAAAACGTTTATGTTGATTTTGGTGAAAAAGACCTTATATACTTTGATCCAGTATGTAAAAACTTTTTTAAAGATCCAGTCTAACCCCAAATTTAATAACTCTTGGTTGGCCAGGCCTTAATCCAGCTGGTCTACTTGCTACTGCGTAAACTTTATTAAGCATATTATTAATTGAAAAATTAAGTTTTATATTTTTAGTTAAATTATAATTTAATGCCATATTTAAAATACCAAAATCTTCGATTATATTTTTTGAATCATTCATATCTAACCCTGGTCTTGTTCTAAATTTACTTTTGTAGGAATAGTCTATATTTAAATTTATTTTTTTAACATTTAGCTCAGCTCCTAAGCTAATTAGGTGTTTAGAAATATATGGTAATTTATAACCAGATTTAATTTCTCCTCCCCAAGCATCGAATGCACTTTCATAATCCTGATTAAATTTTGCATCCGTAAACGTATAATTGAAATAGATCGGAAGGTGGAGTTGAGATGTATTGCGCGTAATATTTATGCTACTTAAAAATTCAATTCCTTTCACAACAGCTTCTCCTGCATTAAAGAGTTCATTGGTTCCAGATCCTCCAGTTGCAGCCAAGTCTGCCCCAAGTAAATTTGAATAGTCGCTTAGATATCCAATAATTTCAGTTTGTAAATTTTTTGCATTTTTTCTGTAGCCAATTTCAAAATTTATACTTTCTTCTGGTTTCGTTTCGGGTTTGTCTCCAGGAGGGGAGAAGCCTTTGTGAATACCTAAAAAGGCATTTGATGCTTTATTAATATTGTACATTAATCCAAGACCAGGAATTAAGGCGTTAATTTTATTTTTTCTTTTTGAAATTTCATAGCCTGTTCTTTCTGGATCGGATTTTCCGTAATCGTTTCTTGTTCCTATTATATTTTCATTTCTTAGTCCTAATGTAAGGGAGTATTTTTCACTTTTTAATTTGTAGTTTATATAATTAGCAGTTGCATTTGAAAATTGTACCCTATTACTATTCGATCCTTTTTCTCCTTTTGTAGTTAATCTCATTGTTCTATTAATCATTTCAAACTTATCTTCCCATTGGAATCTATCCATTTCATCATAATGAATTCTTGAACTTAAACTTATATCGTGAGAAAGATTTTTATTTGTGAAAGATTGATTAAGTGTAATTTGAATTCCTTTTGAGATATAGTTTCTATTATTGGCTCTTATAATTAAAGCGTTTGCCGAACTGTTTACATTTCCTTTAATTATCTGAAGAGCGTCATCATTATCATTGAAAAGAGATGAAATTCCAATTTTATTGTTTTCATGAACTATGCTTTGAAGTTTATACCAATTTCTATGGAATTTATTAAAGTATATGCTGGAGGATATGTTAAACCCATTTTTAAACTCTATATAGTTCTTAATTGAAACCCTTTCTTGATTTGCTTTCATATTATCTAATTGTGACGCATCATATCTTTTATATGGAGTTGTCTGAAAATCTTCTTCGCTTAATCCAAGATAAGTTTCATTCGAATTTTCATTTGTTACACCCAAACTAAATATGCTTTCGTGATATATTTTCGATGAATTATTTCCCTTATAATTTAATTTAATATTATAATCGGTTTTATTAAATCCTGTTGATTCATTGTTTTCCAATTTTTTGAATCCATCAGAACCATAATTGTATCCCTCAATGAGTACACCAAAATTATTAAACGTACCGCCTGAATAACCATGAAAGTTTCTGTAAGTATTCGTCCCTGCTATCATTTTTATTGAGGATTTAAAAGATTCAGGTATGGGTGTAGAAATAAAATTTATCGAACCGCCATTAGTTAAGGGGCCTGATTTTATTTGACTGGACCCTTTTAATATTTCAACTGAGTTCATTCTTCCTGCTGTTGGAAAATAGTAGGCCGCTGGCGAGGAGTATGGTGCTGGAGCCATCAATATTCCATCTTCCATAATTGTAATTTTAGACGTTCTTTCTATTCCAGTTCCTCTAATTCCTATATTTGGTCTTAATCCAAAACCATCCTCTTCTTGCATGTTCACTCCGGGTATTTTTGAAAGAATCTGGTGGATGTTTGTGTTGTTGTATTTATTTAACTCCTTGTTAGTTATGTAGTGTGCAGAACCAATTGCTTCTCTTCTATTTTTTTCACCATTAATAAGAGAGAAACTTTGAACTAAGAGTTCTGGTAGATTTATGTAGTTCTCCTCCAAGCTTAGGTCAAATTCAATTTTATTTTCAGAAAGTGTAATTGTTTTTTTAATTTGTTTGAAATTCGGTTTAAAAATTAACAACTCATAAACACCATCCTCTAAACTATTGAAAGAAAATTTACCTTGATTATTAGTCTCTGCTCTTAATTTGGAGTTTTTTATTTGTATTTCAACGTTTTCTATTGGTAGAAGCGTTTCGCTATCTATAATTGTCCCCTCAATGGAGTTTTCTTGCGATAGACCTTTAAAATTTAAAATGATTAATAATAGTGTAATTAACCTCATAATGTTTAGACTAGTTTTAATTAAGTTCCACAATAATATCATCTATTTAGAATAAATCCAAATAAGAGTGTATTTGAAATATTATTTTCTTTTTTCTTTTTATTAATTTTTTTTTTTAAATATTCTTCAATCAAATGAATAACATTTAATTTTGCTTAAATCCATTTATTTTGATTGGTTTAATAAGCATTAATTACAGGACATCACCTATTGAGGTCAGAGAAAAATTCTTTTTTCAGGATAAGGAGAAGGTAAAATTTTATATTCTTCTCCAAGAAAAATATTCTGTTGACGGTTTAGTTATCTTATCAACTTGCAATAGAACAGAAATCTACTATGAGTTTGAAAATCATATTGGTGAAGAGAAAAGAATTTTCCATCTAATAATGAAATGTTTAGTAGAATTTAAACATTATTCAGAGGGTCTTTCACCATACGTTTCTAAGAAAGTAGGATCTTTAAACGTTTCTCGTCATCTTTTTAGATTGATATCTGGACTCGAGTCTATGATTATTGGAGAATTCCAGATAGTAGATCAAGTTAAGGAGGCCTTTTACTTTGCCCAAAAAAATAAAATGTTGGGACCAATTCTAGACAGAATGTTTCAAAAATCAATTGAGACTGGAAAGTTTGTAAGAACAAATACATTAATAGGGAAGGGTGCCATATCTGTTAGTTATGCTGCAGTTGAAATAATATCAAAAAAATACGAATTAAAAAATTCAAAAATTCTTTGTGTCGGCGCAGGAGAAACCTCTAAACTATCAGTAAATCATCTATTAAATAAAGACATCAAGAATATTCTTGTGACAAATAGAAATAAAAAAAGAGGTGAAAAATTTGCTAAACATTTTAACCTAAAGCTTGTCCCGTTTGAAAACCTTAAAAATAATTTAGAAGAAATTGATGTAGCAATATTTTGTACATCATCAGACTCACCTCTAATATCTGAAAGTGATTTATTACAAATTATGGAAGCAAGAAAAAATAAAAACCTTCTCATAGTAGACCTTTCTGTACCTAGAAACATAGAAGAGAATATGTCAAAGGTAGATGGCTTAAAAATTATTAATGTGGATGGACTTAAGGACGTAGTAAATAAAAACTATAATAAAAGAAAATCTGAGATTAATAAGGCCCAGCTTCTAATTGATGATTACCTAAAAGATTTTGATGAATGGGCAAGCTCAAGACAATTACGACCCTCTATTCTATCTATAAAATCAAAAATCAAAAACCTTATTGAGAAGAATTATAAAATTGAACTTAATGCTGACTCAAGTGATAAGTTAGAAAATAAGACAGATGACCTAGATGTCCAAATGAACAATATTTACAGTAAACTCTCTGATCATTTAGTAAGGAAAATAAGAGTTGCAAGTAAAAACGGGAAAGATAAAAATGCTCTGAAAATAATAAAAAAAATATTTGAAGATGACCAATAAAATAATTATTGGGACGAGAGACAGCAAGTTAGCACTTACTCAGACTCAGAAAGTAACTCAAAAACTAAACTCATTACATCCTCATATCCAATTTGAAGTATTAAATATTAAGACAAAAGGTGACATACTCCAAGACCATCCTATCGAGTCGTCTATTGATAAAGGGTTTTTTGTTAAAGAAATCCAAGAAATGCTTCTTAAAAAAAAAATAGATATAGCAATTCATAGCCTAAAGGATTTACCGGTAGATCCCATACCCGGACTTGAGATTTCTGCTGTTTTAGAAAGAGATGACCCAAGGGATGCATTGGTATTAAATCCAAAAATTCAATTTAATAATGATTTAAATAATATTACCATTTCAACCTCATCAAACAGAAGAAAGTCTCAGCTTCTAAAGTTATACCCCGAAATTAAAATGAAAACCATAAGGGGTAATGTGGATACAAGAATTGATAAGATGGAAAAAGGGTACTGTGATGGAATAATTATTTCAGCTGCAGCACTAATAAGGTTAGGTCTTCAAGATAGAATTACTTACTTATTCGATAGTGAAGAAATGATATGTGCCCCTGGCCAGGGTACAATAGCTCTAGAATCTAGAGAGGAAGATAAAGGAATAAAAAAAATTGTTAATTCAATAAATCATAAAAAAACCTCGATATGTGTGGAAATAGAGAGGTCTTTTCTCAAGAAACTAGAAGGAGGTTGCACTGCGCCGATTGGAGCTTATGCCAAAGTGGTTGAGGACAAGGTTTTATTAAAAGGAATTATATCATCCTTAAACGGAAAAAAATATATAACTAATCAAGCACTATCGGAGTATACTAATTCAAATAAACTGGGAATTGAACTTGCAAAAAAAATGCTTTTGGATGGAGGTGATGAAATTCTATCTGAGGTAAGGGGGTAATGGTTAAAGATAAAATTAATATTTTACTGACTAATGAAGGAGAAATATCTGGATTTACAAAACTTCAAGACTTAGGTTTTATACTTCATCATTTTCCGATGATAAAGACACAACCCATTCAAGATGCCGCCCCTTTTAATATCAATAATTTTGATTATTATATTTTCACATCTAAAAATAGTGTTAGACATTTTTTTAGTTTATCGTTTGTAAAACCTGACTTATTTGCAAAGCCAGTTATATGTATTGGTAAAAAAACAGAAGAACAATTAGCTAAACTTAATATTAATTCAGCTTATACTGCGAAAAGAAACTACTCGGAAAGTTTAGGTTTAGAGTTAGAAAAAATTGGAATAATTAACTCAAAGAAGGTCTTGATCGTACAAGGAAACTTGTCAAAAAATATATTGCCAGATTATTTAAAAAAGTTTTGTGATTTAACGAGATTTGTGGCTTATAAAACATCTTTAATTGACTCTATAAATAAAGATCTTATGTCTATCCTTGACCAAAAAGATTTAAATGCTGTTTTTACTAGCCCATCAGGTTTTGAATCATTTAAAAATTTATATGACCCAAAAGATATTAAACTTATTAGTATTGGTAATTCCACATCTTCTTATATTAAAAAATGTGGTTTTTTACCTATTATTACCTCAAAGATGCAGTCATATGAGGGAATTTCAGATTCAATCATTTCACACTTTAATACAATAAAATGAGTCAGAAGGTAAGACTCAGAAGGCTGAGATATAATAAGATTGTAAGAGATCTTGTGGAAGATACCCACCTGAGACCACAAGATTTAATATATCCAATTTTTGTGTGTGAGGGAAGCAATATTAAAAAGGAAATCAACTCTATGCCTGGTCAGTTTCAAGTCTCGATTGATAATTTATCTAGTATATGTAACCGTCTATTAGACTTAAATGTTAAATCAGTAATTTTATTTGGCGTCCCTGACAAAAAAGATGGTGAAGGGAAAGTGGCACAAGATGAAAATGGAATAGTTCAGAGAGCAGTCCAAGAGATTAAAAAAATAAACAGTGACATATTAGTCATTGTTGACTTGTGCCATTGTCAGTACACCACTCATGGGCACTGTGGAACAATTGAAAATGGAGATGTTGATAACGATAAAACGGTTACAAACTTAGGCTTACAAGCTATCTCATTGGCAAAAGCTGGTGCTGATGTAATTGCACCATCTGATATGATGGATGGTAGAGTTAATCATCTAAGAACTGTTCTTGATAAAAATAATTTTGAGAAACTTCCTATTTTTTCTTACAGCGTAAAGTATGCTTCTGCATTTTATGGTCCTTTCAGGGACGCTGCAGAAAACTCACCTCAGTCTGGAGATCGCAAGTCTTACCAGATGAATTATAAGAACTCGATTGAGGCATTAAGAGAAGCAGAAACCGATATCAATGAGGGTGCAGATGCGTTAATTATAAAACCAGCAATGTCTTATCTAGATATTATATACCGAGTCAAATCTAAATTTAATATACCAGTAATAGCATATAATGTTAGTGGCGAATACTCTATGGTAAAATCAGCTACCGAAAAAAAATGGATTGATAAAAATATTATTTTAGAAATTCTTACCTCTATGAAACGTGCTGGAGCAAATGCTATCATTACTTATCACGCAATAGAAATCGCTGATTATTTAAATAATAACTGATATGTACAAAAAGAGTATCAAGGCATATAAACAATCGAGTGATTTAATACCGGGGGGTGTAAACTCACCGGTACGTGCATTTAAAAGTGTTAAATGCGATCCAGTATTTTTTGATAGGGGAATTGGGAGTAAGTTATACGACGTGGATGGAAATAAATATATTGACTGTGTCTCGTCTTGGGGTCCTTTAATTTTTGGACACGCAGATAAAGATACAATCAAAGCTATAAATAAATATTCCAAGAGGGGTACGTCCTATGGTGCACCAACTTTACATGAAACTGAGATGGCTAAGCAGATAACAAAGATGGTTCCTTCAATAGAAAAAGTAAGAATGGTAAACTCTGGAACAGAAGCCACAATGAGTGCAGTTAGGTTAGCAAGAGGTTTCACAGGAAAAAGGCACATTATTAAGTTCGCTGGGAACTATCATGGACACGGGGATAGTTTTTTAATAAAAGCTGGCTCTGGGGCAATTACTTTGGGTCTGCCAGATAGCCCAGGTGTGACTAAGAATATCGCCAAAGACACCTTAATTGCTTCATTTAATAATATTGAATCTGTTGAGCAACTGTTTAGCAAGAAAGAAAATGATATTGCAGCAGTTATTGTAGAACCAGTATCGGGAAATATGGGATTGGTTCTACCTCAAAACGGATTTCTAAAATCTCTTAAAAGGTTATGCTCAAGAAACAATGCACTATTAATTTTTGATGAGGTAATGACGGGTTTTAGATTAGCTAAAGGTGGGGCCCAAGAAATATACGGCGTCAGTCCAGACATCACAACTTTAGGAAAAGTTATAGGCGGTGGATTACCTGTAGGTGCTTATGGAGGAAAATCTAAAATTATGGAATCTCTTGCCCCATTAGGGCCTGTTTATCAGGCAGGGACATTATCAGGAAATCCTCTTGCAATGCAAGCAGGTCTATCTGTCTTAAAAAAGTTAAATAACACAGTTTTTAGTAAGTTGGATACAATATCAAGAGAAATTACTGATGGGATCAGAACTAATATAAAGGAAATTGGAGTAAATGCTATTGTTACTAGATTGGGATCAATGATGACTCTCTTTTTTACAGATAAAGATGAAATTAATAATTATGAAGATGCAATGTCATGCGATGCTGATAAATATGCTAATTATTTTAAGCTTATGCTAGATATGGGTATATATTTGCCACCATCTCAATTTGAGTGTTGCTTTTTTTCTTCAGTTATGACAAAAGCTGATATAAAAAAAATAATCAATTCAAATAGAGTTGCACTTCAAAAGATAGCTTAATGAGTTCTATATTTCTTGATACATTAAATGGTAAAATCTCAAAAAGACCCCCAGTATGGTTTATGCGTCAAGCCGGAAGGATACTTCCATCTTACCGTTCCTTAAAAAAGATATACACATTCGATCAATTAATGAGAGATAAGACCTTAGCGTCAGAAGTAACTTTACTTCCTATCAACGATCTTGGCGTTGATGCTGCTATTCTTTTTTCCGATATACTTATCGTCCCAGAGGCAATGGGTTTAAAGCTTGAGTTTACAAAATTTGGACCTAAATTTCATAATCCAATTACAGAATCTACAGATTTTAAAGTTGATTTATCAAATTTTGATCACGTCTATGAAAACATCAATGAGGTTAAAAAAAATATAACTTCAAACATTCCTCTTATTGGGTTTTGTGGCGGACCATTAACCACTTTTCTCTTTATGTTTAGGGGCAATGAAAAAAATAAAAGTTTTGAATCTGCACTTAACTTTTTTAAGACAGAAAAAAAGAAAAGCATAAAGATCATGGAGGCTTTAACAGAGACCTCAATAGAGTATGTTACAAATCAAGTTAAATGTGGAATAGACTGTTTTCAGTTATTTGAAACTTATTGTGGAATTATTCCTGAAGATGAATATAGAAAGTTTGTCCTTCCTTTCTCTACTCAAATTTTAAATGCTGCAAGAGATCAAGGAGTACCAACAATTTTTTTCCCAAAAAACTTTAATGAAGGTTTGAAGTATATAAATAAAGAAATATGTGATTATGTTAGTATTGATTATGACATTTCTCTCGATTACGCAAGAAATCTATTAGATCCCGAATTGGGCATCCAAGGTAACATGGACCCCAAGACTTTCTACTTAGAAATTGAGGAGATAAAGACATATTTAGAAGGTTTGATTGAATTTGGATCTAAAAATAAAGACTGGGTATTTAATCTTGGCCATGGTTTTAGACCTGATATTGATCACGAAAAAGTAAAATATGTCGTAGATTGGATTAAAGACGCTAACTGGAATAGATAGTTAAGATGTTAACAGATAAAAGATTAGTAAAAAAATACAATGAGGCTGGGCCTAGATATACTTCTTACCCTCCAGCTACTTTTTTTAATGAACACTTTGGTAATGATGACTATATCAATTCAGTAAAGTTATCAAATAATGAAAGACCAGAAAGTGTATCAGTTTATGTTCATGTACCATTTTGTCCTCAGATTTGTCACTTTTGTGGATGTACAACGGAAACCGGATTTTCCAGACCATTTCTCGAGAGATATATCGATGCAGTAGTGAAAGAAATTGAGTTTGTTTCAAGTAAGATTGATAATAGTAGGAAGTTAACACAAGTTCATTGGGGAGGAGGAACACCTAATGCTATTTCATATAAGTACATCGAAAAAATCACTAATACCTTGAAAGATAAATTTGATTTTGCAGATAATTATGAAATGGCTATCGAGTGTAACCCAGCTCATCTTGAGTTAAGACATATTGAGCTACTGAAAAAGTTTGGTTTTAATAGGATATCTATTGGAATTCAAGATTTTAGAGATGATGTTTTAGAAGCTATTAACAGGAGACCATCAAAGAGACCAATTGAAGATATAATATCAAAAATATCTGATGAGGGTTTTAGAGGTACTAATATTGATCTTGTTTACGGATTGCCTTTACAGACAGTAGAGAGTTTCAGAAAGACTATTGAGAGAGCAATCAAATTAAATACAGACAGGATAGTTACTTTTTCATATGCTCACGTGCCATCTGTGATACCTAGGCAAAAGGTTCTAGATGATATTGGATTCCCTTCATCGGATGAAAAGGCACAGATGTACGAAGAGTCTTACCAGAGTCTTATAAATTCAGGATATGTATCTGTTGGTATGGATCATTATTCCAAACCTGATGATGAGTTTGCGGTAGCGCTAAAAGAGAAAAAACTTCACAGGAATTTTCAAGGATACTGTACTAGAGAGACTACTGGTCAGGTTTATGGTTTTGGTGCTTCATCTATCTCACAGTTAGATTCTGCTTATTCTCAAAATATTAAAACTACTTCTGAATACATTCAAAGTATTGAAAAAAACGGTTTGGCTGTTCTAAGAGGATATTCTCTCAGTAAAAACGAAAAAATAATTAGACATATCATAAACTCAGTTATGTGTAATTATTACGTTGACCTAGAGGAGGTATCAGAATATTTTAATATACCACTTAGTGAAGTAAAAGAAATTATTAATTTTTCTGAATCTAATTTTGATGATTTTATATCAGATAAATTATTAACAATTCAAAAAAATATAATTAAAGTAAATAATAGAGGGCGATTATTTACAAGAAATATTTCAATGAGATTTGATCCTCTTATTGAAAAGAAAATAGGGACTTACTCAAAAACTATTTAGATAATAATGAAGGGTTTGTTAATGATAAATCTTGGTTCACCCGATAGCACATCAACCCCTGATGTAAAAAAATATCTAGATGAGTTCTTGATGGATGAGCGGGTTATTGAATATAATTACCTTTTGAGATGGTTATTAGTTAAGGGAATAATTCTTAATACTAGACCCTCTAAGTCTGCCAAAGCATATAAAAAAATTTGGTGGGATGAGGGGTCACCACTAATTGTACTATCAAAACGTCTTCACAAAAAAGTTCAAAAAAACTTAAGTATTCCCGTTTCTTTAGCAATGAGATATGGTTCAATCTCGATAAAAAAAGGGTTAGATGAACTTAAAAATAAAGGTGTTACGGATGTTATAGTCCTCCCATTATATCCACATTACGCGATGTCATCCTATGAAACAGTTGTAGAAAAAGTAAAAACAGAATCTAAGAAATGGTTTCCAGATATTAAAACATCGTTCATACCTCCATTTTATGATAATGAGTTATATATAAATGAGATGGTTAAAAATATAAAGAAGAATCTTAAGGGAATCGAATATGACCACATACTATTTTCTTATCATGGGATACCAGAGAGCCATATAAAGATTTCAGATGATACTAAAAAACATTGTCTTAAGGTTTCAGATTGCTGTAATGTCTCATCTGGAGCTCATAAAAAATGCTACAGACACCAAGTTTTTATCACCACAGAATTAATAATTAAAAAATTAGGTATAAAAAGTGATAAATATAGTAATGCTTTCCAGTCAAGGCTTCCCCTTCAACCTTGGTTAAAACCCTATACGGACTATGAGTTAGAAAGACTTGCTAAAGAAGGAAAGAAAAAGTTAGTAATTATAACTCCAGCTTTTGTTACAGATTGTTTAGAAACTCTTGAGGAGATAGCGATGGAAGGCAAAGAAGAATTTATTGAAGCTGGTGGAGAATTTTATCATTATATTCCATGTTTAAATGATGGTAATGGATGGGCTAAAGTTATTTCTGATTGGACAACTGAAAGGTTATGAGTTATTTAGCAATTAAGGCTTTACACCTAATTTTTGTTATATGTTGGTTTGCAGGCTTATTCTATATTGGGAGAATTTTTATTTATTTTAAGGAAGCTGAATCTAAACCAAATAACGAAAAAAAGATCCTTCAAAGTCAGTTTCTGATTATGGCAAAGCGCCTAATTTATATTATCCTATGGCCTTCTGTGCTGTTAACCTCTCTATTTGGTTGGACAATGGTGTATAAAAACATTACTTTATTAGAATTAACTTGGATGAAAACAAAATTAATTCTTGTCGGCCTCTTAGTGGTATATGTAGTAGTGTGTCAACTATTATTAAATCAGATGAAAAATGGAAAGATAATTTTAAGTGAGTTTAGGTTAAGGCTTTTTAGTGAAGGAGCTACCTTATTTTTAATATCTATAATATTTATAGCTACTCTTAAAAATAATATTTCCTGGATATATGCAACTGCATGGTTTTTTATCATTTCAATAATATTAATGATTTTAGTTAGGACATATAAAAAGTATGTCTTAAAAAAATAATATATTCTATTTTTAAATGATTCTAAATAGAAATGAAAATTATTAATTTAATTTCAGGTCCAAGAAATTTATCAACTGCATTGATGTATTCTTTCTCAAAGAGACCGGATACAAAAGTGATTGATGAGCCTTTCTATGCACATTACCTATCAACTAATAAAATTGATCACCCAGGGAGTGAGGAAACTTTAAACTCTATGTCATCAGACATAGAAGAAATAATCTCAGACATATATTCTAGAAAAGATTGTGAAATTCTCTTCCTAAAAAATATGGCACACCACCATCAGCAGATGAGTTTTGATTTTCTTGATGATATGACGAATCTTTTTTTAGTAAGAAATCCTAAGCAGTTAATTGCGTCTTTTGCCCAGGTTATAGAGTCGCCAACAATGCAAGATATCGGCCTTGAGAAGTCTTGGGAATTATTTAATATGATTAAAAACCAGAATCCTCTTGTATTAGACTCAGCAGAAATTTTGAAGAACCCTAAAAAACTGCTAAAAAGCCTATGTGCTAAGCTTAGTATAAAATTTTATGAAGAGATGCTCTCCTGGGAAAAAGGTGGAATTAAAGAGGATGGTGCTTGGGCTGAGTTCTGGTATAAAAATGTACACAATTCAACTGGATTTGTAAAACAGAAAACAAGTAGTAGAGAGTTACCAAAAAACTGTCAAAGTCTTTATATTGAGTCATTAAAATATTACAATAAATTAACAGCTAATTCAATAACGGTATAATGCTTCAAGAATATAACCCAAAAAATAAAAATATTTTCATCCACGTTAACGGTGAGCTTTTACCTAGGGATCAGGCAAAGGTTTCTGTATTTGATAGTATTGTCCAGAACGGTGATGGTGTCTGGGAAGGATTAAGAGTATACCCAGAGGGGATTGTCTGTTATGACAAGCACCTTACCCGTCTTCAGGAGGGTGCTCACGCACTTTCATACGAAGGTGTCCCAACTAAAGAAGAGATAAAGAAAGCTATAAAAGAAACTCTTGACGCAAACGGAATGAATAATGATACACACATAAGGCTCACATTAACCAGGGGAGATAAGGTTACTTCAGGTATGGACGCCAGGCTCAACCAGAGCGGATGCTGTCTAATTGTTCTTGCGGAGTGGAAGAAAAAAGTTTATGATTTCTCAAAAGGCATAAGGGCTATCAGCTCCTCAATAAGAAGAAGTATCCCTGCCTTCTTAGACTCTAAAATACACCACAACAACATGTTGAGTTTGGTTATTGCTAAGATACACGCAAATATTGCAGGTTATGATGCTGCAGTAATGCTTGATGAAAGGGGATTTGTTGCCGAGCTGAATGACACAAACTTATTCATGTTAAAAGGTGATACTGTCTTTACACCATTTGCTCATGCTTGTCTGCCTGGAATAACACGTCAAACCTTTATAGACCTTCTAAAAGAAAATAAAATGAAGGTCCAAGAAAGAGACTTGTCATTAGTTGAGTTCATTAATGCTGATCTTGTTTTTGCAACAGGCACTAATGGTGAGATAACACCTGTAACTGAGATGGATGGGAGGGAGATAAAGTGTAACATGAAATTTCTTGAGAAGATTAAAAACTTATTTGAGTCAAAACTTTCTAGCCTCTGTGAGCCCCTGTAGTTTTTGTAAGGTGATCCCACAAAACTATCCCAAGGGATACGGTAATATTAAAAGAATGCTTAGTTCCAAATTGTGGAATTTCAATTGCTAGTTCAGCGCACTGAAGAGCCTCATCCGACACACCAAAAACCTCGTTACCAAATACAAATGCAAATTTTTCATCTGATTTAGGATTAAAATTTTGAAGTTTAATGCTCTCATCTGTCTGCTCAATTAGAGCTATTTTCCAACCTTCTTCTTTTAACTCTTTTTCAATTTTAGAGATAGATGATACGTGTTCCCAGTCTATAGATTCCGTTGCCCCAAGGGCAGTTCTGTCAATATCTTTATTTGGAGGTGAGCCTGCAATTCCAACCAAATAAATTTTTTTTATTATAAAAGCATCTGACGTCCTGAAACATGACCCGATATTATTTAAACTCCTTACATTATCTAAGATGATAATGACTTCTCTTTTTTTCTTTTTTTTGAATTGATCAACTTCAATTCTTTTTAGATCTTCAATTTTAGTTTTTTTCACTTTGTTAATTTCTTGTCATCTAATTTTTATTGATTAAAAAATTAGCTTCGTTTTATGACGGATACCCCACTCCTCTTTCCCTCGTTTTCTAGAAGTGCAAAATACATTCCATTCTTTAGGTTAGAGCCATCGTATCTCAATTCGTGAATACCATGTTTTAGTTTTTTATTTATTATTTCTTTGATCTCTTTACCGTTAGAATCCACTAATTTGAGAAGAGTATCTCCAGCTTTTACTTCAATATTTATATTAAGAAAATCTTTAAAGGGGTTTGGGTATGCCTCAATTCTTTTAGACATGGGGTGGGGTTCGCCAATACTTGTCTGGGTTCCAGCAAGAATAGGAATATATTGAAAGTTTTCGTACAGAATTGATTTGATTGTTACCTCATCAACACCAAACCAATCCATCAGAACGGAGCCATACACTGACCTAAAGTCATATTCATACTCTATATTGTCTATGTACTCTAGAGATGGAAGGGAACCGATAGGATTTGGGTTCAGAAAAGGACTAAGAAAGAACATTGGTGCAGCTTCACCGTGGTCGGTACCATAAGATTTATTTTGAAATACTCTCCTTCCAAACTCAGAGTAGGTCATAGTCAGGACTCTCTCCTCAAGGCTCCTCTGAATTATATCTTGTTGAAAAGAGAAAAGTGACTCTGATAACTCTTCCATTAACAAAGCGTGTCTTCCCGTCTCAGGATTGCCTTCATCAACCTGGTTATCGTGAGTATCAAAACCACCTATTCTCACAACAAATATCTTAGATTTTATGCCTCCGGCTATGAGTTGTGCAACAATTTTAAGTTGGTCCGCAAGTTTATAATCAGGATACTCTATACTACCACTACCACCCTTTCCTGCCGCATCTTCTAATCTGTCAAAATACTCGTTAGTTAGGTTAGATGCTGTTCTTATATATTCTAATTCGTGACCATACGGTGTGTCAGGGGTGTTTGTGCCTCCTTCTTTAATATCAACAAAATTATTTAAATTTTTTATTGAAACTCCCATATTAATTATGGGTCCTTGGCAAGTGTTTGATGCTGTATTTCCAATAGATAGAGCTAATGGATCTGGATAGTTGGTATTTGGGTATCCATCTGGGAATGAGGGATGGTTACTGCTTAAATATCTCCCAAACCAACCGCTGTAAACGTATTCATCAGAGGAGGATGCTGAATTCCAAATATCAGTAGATCTGAAATGAGACTTGTTAGGGTTAGGGTAACCAACATTCCTTATAAAGTTTAATTTGTCTTCACCAAATAAGGTCTGAAATTTTTCCATACTCGAATGTAACCCTGTATCAGACAACCCACTTAGAGGTAATATTTTATCTTTTGGTATCATTAGGTCAGGTCTTCTTAGTGGCTGCGAATCTCCACCGGAACCGTCTCTCATTAATATATCATACTGATCAATGGGAACTAATGTATTTAATCCGTCATTGCCCCCATCAAGAAAAACTAATACTAAACATCTATCAGATACAGAACCGGCATTGGTCAGAGCCGCTAGAGTTGAAGAATCTGTCATAGCACTTACAGGCACTCCAGATAAGTAGATGGGAGCGGCAGTAAGTGGAACAGATCTCTTTAAAAATTCTCTTCTTTTCATTTAGCTAAGGTAATACTCAGGCATTAGACATATTTCTTTTAGTAATGACCTAAGTTTTTTATTTAATGATTCCTCTTTCTCATCATCTGGGTCATTTACGTAGTCATTATACTCATCCTCCCATATATTGGGATTGTCTCCAACTACAATATTTACAAAATCGTTTTTTAGATCTTGTGAAATTTCACTTTGGACAGGCAGGAGCCATTCACATAGTTTGTCAACGGTATCCACAATGTCATGAGGATTCTTAAATGTTTGAACTAAAGTTAAAGGCTTAGACTTTACCCTAATATTATTATCAGTTTGAGAAGCTCTTACGCCATTATTTGATAAGTAATATTTAATGTGTGTTGTCCTGCTCGGAAGAGTTACTGATGTTATCCAGTACTCATGAAATAGAGGCTCTTGGTAATACGCTGGCCATCCCGCAACATTTGGATGATCTAAAATGTTTTGACCCTGATCGGAAATATTAATGTGTCTTGCTCTCCAGTAATAATATTTTTCAAAGTTATCCAGTTCGTCAAAACCATACATCGTAAACTGTCTAAGAAACCCCAGACTAAATGAAATAGGATTTTTAATTACGGCACCTCTTATGTACATCTCATAGAAATGATTACTTCTGAATAGTTGTTGGAGTACTGGCTTGACCCTGTAATTATTATCTCTAAAAGTTTTAGCTAAAGGCTTAATTATCTTACTTTTTACCTCGTCGTTTATAACATAATAGACGAACCATCTGTATAATTTTTCACATATAAACTCAGAGACTCTATCGTTCTCAAAAATTAAGTCAATTAGGTCCTCGTGTTCTTTGTCTCCGTTTGAGCTTATTGATTTATTTCCGAATTTTTCTGAGAAAGTTTTGGTTGAGGTATCGTGGCGATCTAAGGTAAAGTACTCTCTACCTTCTCCAACATGATTTCTCTGAACCCTCCAACCCGTAAGAATTTTAGAAGCCTCTAAAATATCCGACTCAGTGTAGTAAGTGTAGCTATCTTCTCCGTCTATAGGACCCTTGCCAACTGTAAATAACTCAAATAACTCCCTTGCATAATTTTCATTTGGTGCATCCTTTACATTATATATGCCACTCAGATATGTAAGCATTGCAGGATCTATATTTACTGTCTTAACTAACCGCTTAAAGTCTCCTAAAAAATTTTTTCTAAAGTTCTCATGCATGTAGTAGGTATACCTGGCGTCGTTGATTACTGTTGCTTCTGTAGCAAAATGGTTTTGCCAAAAAAGAAGCATATTCTCTCTTACAGAGATATCTTTATCCTTGTCTAGTATCTGGCCTACCCTCCATGCGGCATAAGAATTTTTTCTTTTAAAGTCATCCACTCTCTTCTCTGCGTTTATCCATGTACTGCCAAGAGGTGTCTCGGGGTCGTCTTCGTCTTGATAGTTGATTGGTGGATCAACATTGATGAATTTTTCATCTAATAGCTTTTCTAGAGTTTTCTCAAGACCGTCTGTAACGCTCTGATTTATTTCTTCAATAGAAGGGCCTATTGTTGTCCTCCTTAGCAGGTGAGCAGCCATCTGAAAATCCCAACTCCCAGAATAAGTATCAAGACCGGCAATAAAAGACGGAAATTCAGGCTCTGTTTTGTTTGCATGTTTTAGAACCTTATCTCTTCTAAAGTCTTTCTTTTTTTTTTCGGATAGTTTAACCATATTGTAAGATCGCTAGAGGTTTTTTTTGAATAGAAATTCAAATTAATCCCAGGCACAAAGTAAATTAAAATATTAAATAATTTGGCTAATACCCCAAAAAAAACCAAAGAAACTCCTCTCATGAGGCAGTATAATGACATCAAGTCTAAACATCCTGAAGCTATGCTTCTTTTTAGGGTAGGTGATTTTTATGAGACATTTGGGGAAGATGCTATTAAAGCTAGTAAAATCCTAGGAATCATTTTGACAAAGAGATCGAATGGCGCTGCATCAAATGTAGAGTTAGCTGGCTTTCCTCATCATTCTCTAGAAACTTATCTACCAAAATTAGTCAGTGCCGGATGTAGGGTAGCGGTGTGTGATCAGTTAGAGGACCCAAAAAGAGCAAAAGGAATTGTGAAGAGGGGGGTAACTGAGTTGGTAACTCCGGGATTATCTTTAAATGATAATGTTTTAGACTCCAGGAAAAATAATTTTCTTGCTTCTGTTCACGTGTCTAATAATAAGTTTGGCGTATCATTTCTAGATATATCAACAGGTGAGTTTTCATTATGCGACTGTAATTATGATCAGCTTGAGAAGTTACTTTATACTTACAGCCCCTCTGAAATTATATGTTCTAAATCTCAGAAGGATTTCATGGATTCTAAATTTCACGGGAGTAATATTTTTAGTCTGGATGAGTGGATATTTAAAGTTGGATACTCATACGATAAACTTATTACTTTTTTTAATGTAAAAAGTCTTAAAGGTTACGGTGTCGAAGAAGAGAGGAATGGTATTGTTTCAGCAGGAGCAATTCTTTTCTATCTAGAGTTAACCGAGCATAATGACTTAAGAAATATCATTAGTCTCTCAAGAATAGAAGATCATAGGTTTATGTGGCTCGATAAGTTTACTGTAAAAAATCTAGAGTTAATAAGCCCACTACAAAACGACTCAATAACGCTAAAAGATACGATTGATAAGACCCTGACCCCTATGGGATCAAGGTTAATGGGCAGGTGGATACTCAACCCCTTGCTTGATAAAAATGAGATAAGTAAAAGACAGAGTTATGTAGAATCTTTTATTGAAAATGATCACCTGAGAGACTCAGTTATATTGTCAATCAATGAGATATCTGATATTGAGAGAATCTCTTCGAAGATTGCATTAAATCGGGCGAATCCAAAAGAACTTATATCTCTTAAAAACTCTTTAAAGTCCGTCCAGGATTTAAAACTCCAACTGCAAAGTTCTGAGAGAAAAGAATTCAAGTCCTGGTCAAAAAACCTTCCTCACTTTAAAAAAATAATTGATTTTATTAGCGATTCAATTCACGACAGTGCTTCATTAAATTTTTCCTCAGGGAAGGTTATAAGCGATGGCTACAATCAGGAGTTAGATGACCTAAGAAAGATTTCTAATGAGGGCAAAGACATACTCCTTAAAATCCAAAATGAAGAGGTGGAGAGAACAGGAATTAGCTCTTTAAAAATAGCTTATAATAAGGTTTTTGGATACTATCTTGAGGTAACAAATGCCCATAAAGATAAAGTCCCTGAAAATTGGATAAGGAAACAGACTCTAGTAAATGCAGAAAGATACATAACTGAGGAATTAAAAAAATATGAGGAGAGAATTTTAAATGCTGATGAGAAAATTTTAGATATAGAGCGAGCTCTTTTCCATAAGATTCTTGACAAACTCTCTAAAAACATTGATATACTTCAAAAAATTTCATTCTCAGTTTCTTACCTTGACTGCCTGCTATCTTTTTCTGTTGTTGCTATAAAATCTAAATTAACTAAACCTATAATCAGTGATAATCATAAGATAGAAATTAAGAAGGGAAGGCACCTAATTATTGAGGAAAGCTTGCCTGATGATGAGTTCTATATTCCAAACGATGTGTATTTGGATAAGTCTTCGCAGCAGATAATAATTATTACTGGACCAAATATGTCAGGTAAGTCGGCCATAATAAGACAGGTTGCCTTAATTGTAATCTTAGCTCAAATTGGTTCTTATGTCCCAGCTGATAGTAGCATTATAGGTATAGTTGATAAGATATTTACAAGAGTTGGTGCTTCCGACAATATATCGAGAGGTGAGTCAACTTTTATGGTGGAAATGATTGAGACCTCAAGCATAATGAATAACCTCACTGACAGGAGTCTAGTCCTTATGGATGAGATTGGAAGGGGAACCAGTACGTATGATGGTATATCAATTGCCTGGTCAATAGTAGAGTACCTTCATAATCAGAAAACAATTAGGCCTAAAACCCTTTTTGCTACCCATTACCATGAGCTTAATCAGCTAGAACAAAAACTTGATAGAGTCAAAAACTATAACGTATCTGTCGAAGAGATTAATAATGAAATAATTTTTCTAAGAAAACTTGTTGCGGGAGGATCTAAACACAGTTTTGGTATAAATGTGGCACAAATTGCGGGTATGCCTAATAAAATCTTAATTAGGGCGTATGAGATACTAAAAAAACTGGAGAGGAATAAGATAAGGGAGAAGTTAGATCAGAAAGTTTTAGCTTCTTCAAACCAGTTAGATCTTAATTATAATGATCCTGATTTTGATAAGGTTAAGAAGGTTCTGGGTGAGATTGATATTAATAACATTAATCCTGTCCAGGCCCTTGTTAAACTCAATGAGGTGATAGAGATTATAAATACATTGAAAGGTAAATAATGTTTTTTTTAAAATTTTAACTGTGATTTCATTTAGAGAATTATAAATTTGCAGACTTGAAAAAGATTATTCAAGCGAGAATAGCTCAGTGGTAGAGCACAACCTTGCCAAGGTTGGGGTCGTGGGTTCGAATCCC
>CENJ01075802.1_pt1 | contig 21132 bp, 18 predicted proteins | sample 356161 | NCBI WGS metagenome assembly CENJ01 (sample SAMEA2619531, study PRJEB7988) | marine metagenome | biome: marine biome (ENVO:00000447); feature: surface water layer (ENVO:00002042); material: "saline water (ENVO:00002010), including plankton (ENVO:xxxxxxxx)" | depth 5 m
CGTATTCAGCTTGGAAGGCTGCTGCTCTACCATTGAGCTACACCCGCGTTAGTTAAAACTTATAATTAAACCCAACATATGTCGTGTTTCCCTTTAGAACAACAGCTGTACCCGCAGCATTTTTGGTTTCCGTTGATTTATAGCCAAGGTTTAATCCAATGTTTGTTGTTAAATCGTAAATAAACCTGGCATCCATTGTAGTTGCTTTTTGTTTCCTGTCCTCTGTCTTATAGCTTAGAGTAAAGTTACTTCCTTGTGAGATACCTAAATTTACTTTTGTTCCATAAGTATAAAACTTTCCATAATTATTTATATCACTGCCTGCAAATACTTTAATTCCCAACGAGGAAGTGTAGAGATTATAAGAAATTCCGAGTGAAGTGTCGGTTTCCTGAACTGTTGCAAGCTTTATCTGGGATGCCATAAAATCAATGCCAATATTTGGGAAAACTGTGTATGTTGCCGAACCCTCACTATTATTTAAAATTACATCATCAAATTTCCCATCACTTATGCTCAAACTATATGTTATTGCAGGAGATAATTGGCCATCAAGGTTCAAAACCGCACCGTCGCCTGTATATTTTGTCCCTGAAATATCGTAATTAAAAGAACCATATGACAAACCCGCGTTGACGCTAGCCTGCGAAAACACGTTTGTGGCACTAATTAAAAGAACGAAAATAATGACTAAAGGGTTTAAATTTCTCATATTTGACTCCACTTTTTGATTTACCATTCATATTAAAATAAAAGTACAAACTCAAGGTTTATCTTTATAAATATTGATTAAGTCTTTAAAGGTTTCGATTTTGATTGTTGCACTCTCGCCCTTAGCTAGTTTATAGATTCTGCCATGGCCGTATTTACAAAAGATAAAATCAACATTTGCATTTTTCGCAGCTTCTGCATCTGTATTTGTATCGCCAACGAAGAAAACTTCGTGAGGCCTTTTATTAAGCCTATAAATTGCTTCCAAGAGGGGCTTTGGATTTGGTTTTGCAATTCCAACAGTATCGGACCCAATAAAAGAAGCCTTGAAAAAATCAATTAAGCCTAGCCTTTTCAATAATTCTCGTGCTTGTTTTTCTGGTTTGTTTGTGCAAAGCCCCAGCTTAACTCCCATCATTTGTAGTTTTTCGAGAGTAGTCACTACTCCGTCATAATTGACGGACTTATTGTCTAACACAGTATCATAATTATTAAGGTATAATTGATAATAATCCTTTAACAACTTATCGTTAAAACTAATACCCTCCTCTTTTAGTCCGTAGCGCAGTATTGCTCTTCCACCTTGAATCGCAGTTTGTAGACCGCTAAAACCATCAAGCCTTGTTGCCCAACCCTGACTTTGAAACACTAAATTTCCAGCTTCAAGCATATCGTATTTTGTGTCCACAAGTGTCCCATCTAGGTCAAATACTAGCGCCTTCATAACTTTTCCTTACATAATCAGATTAAATGCAATAAATTAAGGTGACATTTTAAGAATAAAGGTGTTAATGACTGTTTCAACTATAATCTTAGCTGCTGGCAAGGGTACAAGGATGAGAAGCCCTACACCAAAGATCCTTCATAAGATTGCTGGTAAGCACCTTATAGCATTCGGTGTGGATTTGGCAAAAGCCGTTAAATCCAAAGAAACCATTGTAGTTGTTGGCAACGAAAACGAACACGCTACAAAAGTGGCTCTCTCAGATGAAGCGGTGAAATTTTGCACTCAAAAAAGTCAACTGGGTACCGGAGATGCTGTCAAAGTAGCGCTAGAAGATTTTAAAATAAAATCTAAGTACACCCTCATATTGTATGGTGATACTCCATTCATTAAAAATAACACAATAAGGAAAATGATATCAAAAGCAGAGAAGGGTTTTGAATTTATTTTCCTTGGTTTCCATGCAAGAAAAAAAAATAGTTATGGAAAATTCAAACTTGGTTCGAAAGGAACACTTATTGGTATCATCGAAAAAAACGAGCCTGAGTATAATTTGACTGATAGTTTATCAAACTCTGGTATACTATTAGCTCGTTCACGCATACTCGCTGATCTAATTCAAAAAATTAAAAATGATAATGCAAAGCGTGAGTATTATCTGACAGATATCGTAAAATTGGCAGCTAAACATGGACACTCATCAACCTATGTGCGTTGCAACGAAGATGAATGTATTGGCGTAAATTCTCAACTTGAATTATCAATTGCTGAGAAAAAATTTCAAGATAACTTTAGGGAAAGACTAATGGCGTCCGGTGTGTCTATGCAATCACCTGAAACCTGTTTCTTTTCATATGATACAATTATTAAAAGTGGCTGTATTATAGAACCTAATGTCTTTTTTGGTCATGGGGTAAAAATTCAAGGTTCTACTATCATAAAGTCGTACAGCTACATAGAAGGTACTCATATTGGTAAACATTGCCAAATTGGTCCTTTTGCACGACTTCGGCCAGGCACTAGTCTTTCAGAGAAAGTAAAAGTTGGAAACTTTGTGGAGGTTAAAAATACCATTCTAGCTTCAAAATCTAAAGCCAATCATTTAACATACATCGGAGATGCAAAAGTTGGTGCGAATACAAATATTGGTGCCGGAACTATATTTTGTAATTATGATGGTAAAAATAAACATCGTAGTGTTGTTGGTGATAATGTTTTTATTGGTTCAAATGCCTCTCTTATTGCTCCACTTAAAATTGGTGACGCTTCAATAGTGGCAGCTGGGTCGGCAATAAATAGAGACGTCCCATCTGAAAGTTTGGCAATAGCAAGGCCAATACAGCAGATCAAACTTGGCTTAGGCAAAAAAATTATGCTTAAACTTCGAAATGTAACTGATAAAATTAGAAAATGACTGATCAAGTGAAACAATTATTAGAAAACAGTAAACTTATAGATCCCTTTAACAGACATATAACTTATTTGAGGTTATCTGTTACAGATCGCTGTGACTTAAGATGTACCTATTGCATGCCTGAAAAGATGACTTTTTTAAATAAGAGAGAAGTACTCACTTTCGAGGAAATGTACAAGCTATGCAGTGGATTTATCCACTTAGGTATTAAAAAAATAAGAATAACAGGTGGAGAACCTTTAATTCGAAAAGGTATAATGGATTTTTTTGAAATGTTAAAACCACATTTATCCTCAGATTTGGAAGAGCTTACATTGACTACGAATGGTACACAATTGCATAAATATGCTGACGAACTTTACTCTAATGGTGTTAAACGAGTAAACATATCACTTGATACTCTAGATCAAAAAAAATTCAAGCAGATTACGAGGCGTGGCAACCTCGAGGACGTGTTGTTAGGAATTCAGGCAGCAAAAGACGCAAATTTAAAAATCAAAATCAATTGTGTTGCTTTGAAAAATATTAATGATGATGAAATAGATGACTTTATTAATTGGTGCATTGAAAACGGTTTTGATCTTACCTTTATTGAAACTATGCCTATGGGAGATATAGGTAATGAGAACCGATTAGAACATTTTTTATCTTTGGATGAACTTAAGAAAAATATTTCCTCAAAATTTGAACTGGAAGATATTTCATTTAGTTCAGGAGGTCCCGCGAAATACAGTATGATTAAAAGTTCTGACATAAAGCTTGGTTTTATCACGCCTTTATCTCATAACTTCTGTTCTAGCTGTAATCGAATTAGAATAGACGCAACGGGTGTCTTGCATCAGTGTCTAGGTCAAAGCAATAGTTTAGACTTCCGAAGAATACTTAGAGACCCTGGTTCAACTGATGCCGATCTAATTGAAAATATTATTAAAGCAGTAAAGTATAAACCAGAGAAGCATTCTTTTGCCTATGACTTCTCAAACGAGCATATTGAAGGCAAGATGAATAGGCATATGAGTTTAACTGGTGGGTAATGGCTTCTTGGAAAAAGTTTAATGAGCATATTTAATAAAAATTGCTTGCACTTTTCGGTGTTAGGTTTAAAAAACAGGGGCAGAATTATTTGGCGGAGTAGCTCAGGCGGTTAGAGCAGAGGAATCATAATCCTTGTGTCGGGGGTTCAAGTCCCTCCTCCGCTACCAAAAAATTTTATAAAAACAATCATTTATAAAATTTTCAGATATTTTTATTTTTTTCAGACTTAAGTTATACACAAAATCCCCAATCCAACAATAAAAACTCAGTTTTATACCAAGCTTATTTGTATAATGGACTTTACCTGCATAAAGCTTTGAGAAGTACTTTCTATTTTGTAAAGATTTGGATGCGAAACCTGAAGAACTATATGAATAAGTTAACGAATGCCAAAGTGCGGATTAAATTTAAGAACAATTACTAAAGAACTATATTAGAGAATCGAAAAACGACTTAAATTGACTGCTCGATATGATGATTTCTATTCAATAACAACAGAGTAATTTTTCGTGAGTTAAATACAAATTTCTTGAATTAGACAATCATTTTCTTTAAGACTATATACGAAAAGAAGAGAAGGATATAAAGGTGAAAAAAACATTGAAACTTCTACTGTTTATGTTTCTTCCTACTTTTATTATCCTTATCTCTTTAGAAGCCTCAACAAGAATATTAATTTTCATTTCAAATGGAAAGTCTCAAGTGTTATTTTACGGATTTAATGATACTTCCCTGAAGATCGATAGCTTAAAAAAACTAAAGTTTAATATCACTACCGATAAACAAATTTTCAAAAAGTCTGATACACATGCTGGGAACAAAAAATTTTCTGATAAAATTAACGTTTGGGCTTTTGGTGGGTCCTCAACTTTTGGATACAATTGTGGCGCAACCGCTTCTTCATGGCCAGATGAGTTGCAGAAAATATATCCGTCCTTAAACGTAACTAATTTTGGAAGAAATGGCACTGACTCCGGTTACGCATTAGAAAAGCTTAACAGTGAAGTTTATTATAATCTGCCAGACATAGTAATTTGGGCAAATAGACCAAATGAGACTGACTTTTTGACTACTGGCAAAACTTCTAACCCTGAGATTTTGAATAAACTGGGAGATAAAAATTTTAATAGTCAAAATATTTTACTGTTTAATAAGTCTTTTATTAAAACAATAAAAAGCTACTCTTCTCTCTTGTTGATAACTGATTATGTTTTGGCTAGGTTATTATCTAAAATAAACTCTAATCATGGCCGTAACGGTGAAGCAGTTTTTGATGAATCAAAAATAGAATTAGCAGCACTCAATTATAGACTCAATATTGAACAGGCGATCAAATTATCTGAAACTCTTGATTTTGATTTCATAATCCTTACCCTCTTCAATATTTTAGATATGAAGAAAACCTTTTACCAACACCCAGATTGGAACGCTAAATTATTTCAGGTTAAAAAAGAAATGGCATTGCAGGAAAACGTTTACTGGTTCAATTCGACTGAAGATATGCCTGACAGTAAAAATTATTATGATTTTTTTTGTGATCCAACCCATCAGACGCTTAAAGGGAATATTGCGACAGCCAAAATAGTAGCAGATAAAATTCGTGCTCTAAATTATTAGGAAAGAGCTTTTTTCATTGCTTTTGCTACCAGTTCATCATCTCTGCGCCAGATCAAACCGTCGTAATAAAAATGTAATAGCTGTAAAAGAGTTGGAATAAAAACGATTAAAGAGATTCTTTCCTTTGTAATTAAACCGCTTAGAACTCCTGTTGATGCTGAAGAATAAAAAATTAAAACGAGCAAAAGAGGGACTAACGAGAATCCAAATCCTTTCCTTAAAACACTCCAAGAGATTACAAGGTACTGCACATAGTGGATACTAATACCGACGGCAAATGCCATTAAAATATCTTCAAAAACTGCTATGGGCAGAAAGATTAAAAAACCTTGAGATATAACAAATATTTCCCTTATTTTTGGCCAACTATTATTTAAAATTTTGGATGCAACTAACATTGCAAGCATAGCAACAACTAAAATAACAAAGGCTATAGGTATGCCATGAGATCTAAACACAAAAGCAACTATAAGACATGAGAACGTAAGTAAGTGTAGCAAAACTTCATAAATTTGAGCAAGTGAAGGTTTATATTTAGCTTGTAACTTAAGAAAACCAACAGATTGCCTATTTACATGATAAACATTGGCAAATAGAAAGATTAAAAAGAAAAAATTGGGTAATTTAAAGAACAAAATACATGAAACAATTATAATTATGATAGGCAAAAAAGAAAAATAGAAGGGCTTTAACGCAAAGTTTTTACGGTATGCATACAATAGAGGAAGAGTCATAGCGAAGTGAGGCTCAGCCAAAAGAAACATAACTATTAAACGGGTATCAATTGATGTGGTTTCTAGAAAATTTGCTGCGAAGGAAAAATCGTTTATTCCAGTGACAAAAAAAAGAGAAAGAATAGCTAGGCCAAAGTAGATAAAAGTATTAGAAAAAATTAGATGCATCTTACAAGTTTGAAAATAAGTGTAAGAAATGATATATCACGAATAGAACTCGTGTAAAATAGATTAAAAGCTTTTTTTAAATTATAGGAGTAAAAATGGACTTTCTTAGGCATGAATATAAATCTTCTGTTAAATTAAATAAGGGCATTTTAGAATCAAAGATAAGCGGTCAAACTACGGTTGAAGTAACCAATTTTTATGATCAGTCACCTTTTCCTAATTTTAATAGTTTTCAAAATAAACAAGAATTATTAAAAATTATTGAAGCTAACTCATTCTTAAAAGACTTAAAAGATTGTATTGGCTTAAACAAAAGCTTTTTAGAGGTTGGAAGTGGTACGTGTCAATTATCACTTGCGCTTGCAACAGGCACCAATAACTCTATTGTTGCAATGGACCCCACTAAAGCATCTTTAAAGCTTGGACAAGAGTTCGCTAAAAAAAATGTGATTAAAAATGTGTCTTTTCTGAACGCTGATATTTTTGATAATCCTTGCAAGGACAATTATTTTGATTACGTTTGGTGCAGTGGAGTACTTCACCATACTATAGACTCAAAAAAAGGATTTGAAATTATTTCTAAATGGGTAAAACCAGGTGGCTTAGTTATTTTGGGTTTGTATAATACTATAGGGAGACTTAGAACAAATTTTCGACAATTAATTTATAATTTGTCAGGAAGAACAAAAATTGGCGAAAAAATAGTTAGAATTCTAGATCCCTATTTAAGAAATAAATTATCAAAAGAAAAAGATTTAGCTTGGTTTCGTGATCAGTATGAACACCCAGTAGAACGCAAACATTCTATCGATGAAGTATTAACTTGGTTTGATGAAAATCAAATTGATTTCCTTGGTTCATTACCCAGTGCAAATGGTGATGGAGAATATAGAAAAATACATGAAATGAATGGTGACAAAGGTTCTGCTATAGAAAGGTTTTTTTCTCAAGTTGACATGCTTTTTTCTACTTCAGGAAGTGAAGGGGGATTATTTATATGCATCGGCAAACGTAAAGACAAATGATAGCAATTTTTTAACTAATAGTGATTAGGTCTAAGTTATTAATCATGTTTAGTATGATGGAAATTAAAACCAGCTTCAAACATACCCAAAGAATAATCGGTAATAAGAATTGTTGCTTTTTCAATATCACTTAGTATAATTGGACACGCTAGTTTTGTTGCAAAATTCTAATGTTAAAACTAAATTTTTTTTAAAATATAACCCCTTTTTCGTGCGATAGAGATATTAATTTATTATGAAAGACCATGACAAAAAACCGCCGTCTAATAAAACCTTTGGTTTATTTTTTTGTTTTATATTCTTTGTTTCATCGGGTTTCTTTTTCTATTCAAATGAAATACTTATTGCAAGAAACCTATTAATTCTTTCGCTAATTTTTTTATTTATTTCAATTCTTTTTCCAAATGTCTTTCTGACCCTTAATCGAGCATGGATGCAATTAGGGAATTTATTAGGACTCCTTTTCAACCCGATAATTTTAGGTATATTATTTTTTGGCCTTTTTACCCCAATTGGTTTTTTAACAAGGTTATTTGGGCGTGATGAGCTTAATTTAAATTTTAAAAAACAAAAAACATACTGGCAATCTGTTAGGGTTAATAATGGATCATCTGGAAAAACATTTAGGAACCAATTTTAAGTAATAATTAATAGGAATAGGATAATGGAATTGTTAAAAGAACTATGGTTGTTTTTACTCTATAGGAAAAAGATATGGCTAGCTCCCCTGATTGCAATTATGCTTATTATGGGGGGGTTGTTAATTTTGGCGCAAGGTACAGTGGTTGCTCCTTTTATTTACACCATGTTTTAATCTAAGGTATCGGCATGTATATCGTTGGTGTTTCTGCTTTTTATCATGATAGTGCGGCATGCATAATAAAGGACGGAAAGATTATTGCGGCTGCTCAGGAAGAAAGGTTTAGTAGAAAAAAATTTGATGCCCACTTTCCAAGAAGTTCTTTAAAATACTGCGTTAAAGAAGCAAACATTGATATTAAACAAATTCAAAATGTTGTTTTTTATGAGAAGCCGTTTTTAAAATTTGAGAGATTACTAGAAACTTATCTAGCATTTGCTCCAAGAGGAATTACGAGTTTTTCTAAATCTATGCCTTTATGGATAAAGGATAAACTCTTCCAAAAGTCCATATTGATCAGAGAACTAGAACAGGTATTTGGAAATAACGTGAATTGGAGAGAAAAGATTCTATTCTCTGAACATCATTTATCTCATGCAGCTAGTGCTTTTTATCCATCTCCATTTAAAAAAGCAGCTGTGCTTTCACTTGATGGAGTAGGAGAGTGGAGTTCTACTTCACTGGCATTGGGAAATGGAAGCGATTTAGAAATTGTTAAAGAGATTAATTTTCCTCATTCTTTAGGACTTCTATACTCTGCTTTCACTTACTATACAGGGTTTAAAGTAAACTCAGGTGAGTATAAAGTGATGGGCTTGGCTCCTTATGGAAATCCAATATATACAGATCTTATAAAGGATAAGCTTATAAATATTGCTAATGATGGGAGTTTTCAACTAGATATGAGCTACTTCAATTATGCAACAGGCCTGACAATGACAAATGAGAAGTTTAATTCTCTATTTGGTGGCCCTCCACGGAAAATAGACAGTTCATTAACTCAGAAAGAGATGGATTTAGCTGCTTCTATTCAAAAAGTGACAGAGGAAATTGTTGTTAAATTAGCCAAAAGCGCTGCTAAGGAAACTAGAGAAAAAAATCTTTGTTTGGCTGGGGGTGTCGCTCTTAATTGTGTTGCAAATGGTATTCTTCATTCAAAGAATATTTTTAAAGAAATATGGATTCAGCCTGCTGCAGGTGACGCAGGTGGGGCGTTAGGAGCTGCTTTGTCAGCTTGGCATCTCCATCATCAAAAAAATAGAACTGTTTCTAAAAATAGAGACGAAATGCGAGGATCATATCTTGGGCCACATTTTTCAAACAAAGAGATCGAAAAGGAGCTAAAGAATTGTGGTGCAACCTTCAAAGAATTTTCTGATACGGAACTTATTGACAAAGTCGCTAAGAACATAGCAAATGGAAAGGTTATTGGTTGGATGCAGGGTAGGATGGAATTTGGTCCTCGTGCACTTGGTGCACGAAGTATAATTGCAGACCCCCGATCCCCAACTATGCAAAAACAACTAAACCTGAAGGTTAAATATCGTGAAAGTTTCAGGCCTTTTGCTCCCAGTGTTATAAGAGAATATGTTAACGAGTGGTTTGATCATGACGCTGATAGCCCCTATATGCTGTTTGTCGCAAAAATAAAAAAAGACAAACAAATTGCCATATCAAAGGTTGACCCAGATTTGTTTGGTATTGACAAATTAAACATTACAAGATCTTCTATACCAGCTGTAACACATGTTGATTACTCAGCTAGAATACAAACAGTTCATCAAGAAACTAATTTTCGTTACTATAAGCTCTTAAACAAATTTTACGAGAAAACTGGTTGTCCAATATTGATAAACACTTCATTTAACGTCAGAGGAGAACCTATTGTTTGTTCTCCAACTGACGCGTTCAAGTGCTTTATGGGTACGGAGCTCGACATACTGGCAATTGGAAATTTTTTGCTTTTTAAAGAAGAGCAGTTAAGGGTCCAAGCAACTATATAAAGCTATAATTTTAAAACAACACTTTAGGGAAGAAAAGACCTGCCTTTAGTGATCATTGATCTCAGTTTAATAATTCAATCCTATAATTTTCATATATATTTACGTGCAAAGATACTTGCTTTCTAAAATAGATTAAGCAACTATATCTCACGTTTACTAAAGTTAGAGCAAAATTCATTGAAAGAATATTTTTGATGCAAAAGAATTTACATTTTTATATTTGTCTTGCTTTCCTAGTTTTTTTTCAACTTTGTTATATGTTTTCATTTCAATTTACCACTCCCTCTATTAAAGAAATTCATTTTTTTATAAGTAACATTTTTCAGATGTCGTCTGAGACAAATGAAATAAAACAAATCTATAATCTAGTAAGAGTTCCATTTTTTGCAATTTATGAGAAATTAATCGAGGTGCCCTCGATTTTCTTTTTAATCACCTACTTTTTTGAAATTGTCTCTATAAGCTTAATTTTTTTCGTTACCGCTTTGCTAACAAAATGTCCTAGATCCGCCTTGATATCCACTCTACTATTTTCGCCTGCCGTTTACATGCTGATCAATAAACGAATTCTTTGGTACACTTTTGAGCCAAGCAATATTTATGGATGGGACACATTTGGAGATTTACCCAGGTATTTTTTCTTCTTTTTTAATGTAGCTTCTGTTTATTTTTTTCTTAACAAAAATAAATCTATTTTTGCAGCCCTATTCTTTCTGTCACTTTTATTTTCTTTTTACGCTCACCCGAGTAATGCCGTGATTTTGTCCTCGATATTTTTTCTAACCACTATTTATTATTATCTGAAATCAGAAATCTCCATAAGATTTATCTTAATATTGATTATCGTAATGATTTTAGGGGTTTCTCCTAACCTTTTAAAATTAAGTGATTTAGTAGTTGCAAGTGTGATTGATAATAAACTCTGGTACTCGCTTCTGATTAAAAATGAGAGCGAAGATTTTTCAACGCTTTATATTTTTACTGATGAATTGAAAAGATTAATTTATTACTTAATTTTTTGCTGCTTTTTAAGTATCTTTTCTATAATTAGTAAGCATAAAAATTATAGTTTGGTGTTGTCTTTGAATGTAATGATGTTGTCACCTTTTCTACTATTATCTTTGTGCTTTCTTATTGAGATCGCATCCATCTACACTAATCAGTTTCAATTTATTTCTTTTATAATCCAGTTACAACCTGGTCTCAAATTAATTTCCTTTTCATACATTCCAGCAATAATTTTGTTATCTTTAATATTGAAAAATTACTTGTTAGACAATTTAAATATTAAAGTTAGTTATATCTTGACGGGTGTTTTTCTATCTTTAATAACCCTCCAACTTTCCTTTTCTTTAATAAAACATAACGAGATCAAATTTCATACTAGGTTGTTCCAACAAATTGTAGAAATAAAAGAAAATAAATTTTACGAAATGATACGCATTTACTCCAGATTAACCAATAAAGGAAACCCATCTTTACCAACTATTTATACTCTTCCAGGTAAAGAAATAGTTCAGGATCACTCCTCAAGTATAAATTTATTTAAAATTACTTATCATGAAAACAAATTTCCAAAGCATAAAATAAATAAAGGGTTCATGAATGCCTACGATAAACTAGAAGTTTATGAAAATTTAATAAAAGCGATAAGAAGTAAAATAACAAAGGGTAGTAAAATAATTACACCTCCATATTTGCATACACTAAGAGATAGTCTCATAGAATATGAAATATTTTTTCAAGAGCGTTACGATGGAAATTTAATGATTGGATCAAAAAAAATAGCTTCAATCTTTCACGAAAGAATGAAGTCTTTATTAAAGGTAGATTACCGATCTTTACCTACTCCTCCTACAAATCTTTTTAACACTTATTTAAGACACGAGTACTTAGCTTTAAATAAATCAGACATTTTGTTGATGAAAGAGAAATATAAGGATTATAGTTATTTGATAACAGAATCTAATCATCACCTTAACTTTCCAATTATTCATAAGGATCAATCTTACGTAATATATAAAATTTAGTTATTTGAAGATCATTAATTCTATATTTTTTTATACAAAGTTTGTGCAACGAACACGCTTCATATTAAGTGCAATTATCTTTTTATCAGCAGTTTGAATTTACTTAACAAGTGTACTTATATTCATCAACAAGAGCGCTCATATGTTGAAATTATCATTACATTGAAAATCCTAATAATGTTTGACTTTTCTATTCAATAAAACTACGAAAGACACCATGAAAAATATAGCTCATGCCTCTCTGAACATCGATAAAGTAAAGAACATTGCAGACTTAGCAGTTAAATCAAAAAATATTTATTGTATCGGCATTGATGGGCCAACAGCCTCAGGAAAAACTATTTTTGCTAAAATTTTAAGAGAGGCTTTACAAAAAAAATGCAAAAAAAAAATTCAAATCGTTCAGCTTGATTCACTCCTAGTTGAGAGATCTATAAGAGAAGACGCACTTAAAAATATTACCAAAGCCAATATTTATTTCGAGCATGAAGCAGAGCTACACATGGACTTCACAAAGCTAACGGGTTTCTTAAACGAATTGAAAATGCAAAAGAAAGGGTTTGGTCAAAAGGATAAAATTCATTTAAATAATATGTATTCTCGAGATAGTGGTGGTCTTTGCACGGCTAGGCTTAGTTTTGACTTATGTCAAGACAGTATATTCATTTTTGAGGGACATTACACGACAAGGCCAGACTTTCATGACATCCTCGATCATAATATAATACTTTTAGCTGACAGAAGTGAGCTAATACTCAGAAAAGCTAGAAGAGTAATAGGCTATAGGGATGCTAAATCAGTTGAGACTTACTTCACCAGCATAGACGAACCATCTTATATTTCGAATTATTTTAGATTTGCCAGTAATAGTTCAACTATTATTGATAATTCTTCGTTCGAGTCGCCAAAATTGGTGTCGCTGAATAAAATCAATGAACTTTTAAACACCAATTCTTTTTTTTTAAAAAATAAGGTTTCTAAAAAGAAATACCGTGAATTTATTTTTGGGCTACATGGGCTGTCAAACTATCGTTCTGACAAAAAGAATAATTTTGAAAGTATACTTGAAAATATTACAGAGTCACCATTCTATCTCACCAAAAAAGTTGTTACTAAGATACTAAGTGAGAATGGTATAGAAAATAGTGTTTGTTATATCGATCAGCATGCTAAAAACATTTTTGAAGTATCAATAAAAATTGTATTGGAATCTGTAAAGGTTATTTGGATTATACGAAAATGTCGATCAAAAGCTACCCACCTTATTTTTTGGAAAGGAGGCGCTTATAAAATAGAAAATGGTCGCGTTCATCGGCTTCTAGGTCAACAACTTGAAACTCAGAATATAAATATAAATAAAGATTCTTTTTGGAGCAATATTTCCAACAGCTCGACATTAATTGATAAATTTTCTTCTAATGATTTACAATCTTTTAAACCACTATATTATTGTTTTCTTAAGAATTCAGAAAGAGTAATGCTTCTTTCAACAGCCTTTTCTTACACGCAATTAAGATGTAGCTCTTTAGGTGATTTTTTTGTCGTTGCTTTGAGACAATCTGATGCTTTAGATATAGAAAAGTACACTGCTATACCAGAGCATATTAGTTTTACTGAAAATTTTATGTTGTCGAAAAAACATATACATCCAGAACATAAAACTTCTTCTTTCTTATTAACTGAAGATTTTCTCATTTTAAGAAAAACCTTGGATAAAAAGATTTTGAATGAATTAAGGACAATATATTTCAAAAGTACCTATATATCTATTAGAAAATCGATTTTAGAGGGTCTTTTGGCAGCGATAAACAGACTATTCGTTCCTAATGATATTGCGAAACGTCTTAATTATTTGGTTGGTTTTTTCCCTATGTCCATGACAAGAGTTTATGCTTTAAGGAGGATGGGAGTTGAAGATTCTAATATACTAGCTACCAATATCTACGATATTTCAGAAAACTCCATCGATGCCTCTGTGTACCTTCAGACTGCAATGGAGTATTGTTTACCATTAATATTACAAGTTAGCCTAAACGCTGTTGGCCAAATTGAGTTCGATGAAGATGGAAACAAGTCTATTGGATATCTTAATCCTAAAGAAGGAGTAGTTGATTTTACAAATAGTGTAACTAGCTCCATTTTAAAAATGATGAAAACACATAGTGAAAGCTTAGATGCCCCATTGATAGGGATAGGTCTAGATCATGTAGATGTAAGAGGCGACGTTCCACTAGGGCGGTCAAAAAGGTTTGTTGATTATGCGCTAAATACAGAAACAGTAACTCACCTTACTTTAGACGGTTCGGCTTTCTTCAAGCCGATTGACCATAGCGAAAATGAGATCAGCACGTCATATATTAAAGTTTTCAAGAAATCATTAGAATTTTTAAACGATGAGATATTACATGATGTAGACTTAGAGTTTTGCACGGGAGAACTTAATTATATTGGAGAAGAAACTGTTCCCCATTATCCTAGCGGCAAAGAAATATCAGAGTTACCTTTCCTCTTTAAGATAGCATCTGATGACAAGGAAGTTAATGATTATTCCTTGTGGTTAAAAAATGTTTTAAAGCTTTATGTCTGCAATCTTGGCACCACTCATCATGGAAGTGATGAAGCATCTTCTTTGAAACTAAATTTAGCCTCGGAATGGCAGAAAAATTTACGAGGTACTTCATTCGTTAGCCCAGTTTTACATGGAACTACGGGCTCTGACTCAGCAACTTTTCAAACAACATCGAGAAATTGCCAAAAAATTAATATTGCGGGTTCTCTGTTGAAAGTGATGCTTGAAAGTCTTACTGACGATCAAAAAAAACAGTTGGGTTTTAAAACGTTTGATGCTAATAGTAAACGGCTGTGCGTCAATATTGGCCAATTAAATAAGGACCAAGTTGATAATACTAGAAAGGCTTTGAGGAATGAGTACATCCGTCTGTGCGGTATTAGCAATGTCAAGCAAATATCCTATGAGTGCAAACCATTTATCAGAAAGCCACTTTTTGGTAGAAATAAAATCGCCGCACAATTATTTGATGATGTCGAAAAGAGACTAAGTGATGGAAAAAATATTTCTACCATCAATGATAGAGGTTGAATTTGATGACTTCTATAGAACTTGTGCAACTGAGCTATTAAATGCAGGCTTTAATACTTTTCATATAGACTTTGGAAATCAAGGACTTATTCAAAGAAATTTACTCCCTTGGAATAAGGTCCATTTTTTAAGGAATTTAAGTCCGAATATAATCTTGACTGCCCATATAATGAGCCAGTCTGGTACGCACACTTATAGCGTAGAAAACATTGCTATCAAATGTATCGAGAATAATTTTGATATAATATACGTTCATCCTAGATCATTTAAAAATCTATCTGAGCTTAAAAAATTCAAGGAAGGTCTATTCGATAAGAATGTATCACAATTTGGTATTGTGTCCGAAGTTGATTATAAAAGAGACGATGAGTTATATGATTTTATAAATGAAAATTCTGTGAAACATTTACTCCAAATGGGTGTTCCTATAGGTATGGGTGGACAGAAGTTCTGCTGGAATTCTATTGAGAAAATTGAAAATTTCTGTAATAGTTGCGGTGATTTAAATGTTATTGAGCTAGATGGGGGTCTTACGTTTGAAGTCGTAGATCGTGTCAAAAAACATCGCATTAATAGGTTTTCCGGGTGGTCTCTTGTAAATAATAAAAACCCTCAAAAAGTAGTCGATAATGCATTGGAGCTTAAGGCAATGCTTTCATGAACATCATTATACCAATGTCTGGTTTGGGTTCTCGATTTATTGATGCGGGATATAAAGAAATCAAGCCTCTGGTCAAAGTTTTTAACAAACCTATTATTAAATATATTGTAGAAAAGTTTTCTCCAGAGGACAATTTTATATTTGTTTGTAGACAAGAGCATCTCTCCAATAAAGAAATTAAATTAGAAAGCTACTTAAACAGCCTAGCAAAAAATACAACTATTTTAGAGGTTGAAAACCATAAATTAGGACCAGTTCATTCAATTTTAAAAGTCGAGGAAATTATTAAAGATTTAGGTGAATTAGTGGTTAACTATTGTGACTTTGATTGGAGATGGGATTATGAGAATTTTAAACTATGGCTAGAGACAGAAAAGCCAGATGCAGCCATTTGTGTGTATTCAGGCTTTCAACCGCATTATATAAACCCCGCTACATATGCATATACGAGATCTGAACAGCATAATGTTCTTGAAATTAGAGAAAAACAATCTTTTACAAAATATCGAGAAGAGGAACCTGCAGCAAGCGGAACTTTTTATTTTTCTAGTGCAGAAGCTCTACTAGATTCTTGTAAATGGCTAATTAATAAGAATGAACACATTAATGGTGAATTTTATGTCAGCCTTTTGTTTAATTATTTTCCACAAAAGAAATTAAGGACGCTCAACTACTTTATAAGTCATTTTATGCAATGGGGCACTCCTCGTGATCTCGAAGAATTCATTTTTTTCGCTAGAAAGATTCCACAAAAATTTTTAGAAAATAAATTGAACTGTCCAACTATTACGCTGATGGCTGGAAAGGGAAACAGAATGAAGTCAATAGACTCTGTTAAAAAACCCTATTTAAAAGTAAGAGATGAATGCCTTTTTAGTTTCTGTACAAAGAACTTTTATAGCGAGAAATTGAATATTCTAGCAGTAAACGGTGATAAAGAAGACATGAAATATGTAAATAATTCTCCAAATACTAAATTCGTTTTAGTAGGGGAAACAAAATCATCAGTCGAGACACTTCTAATTGCGACGGAAGACAAAAACTTAAGTCCAAATGAAGCAATTTTTGTGATGCCTTGTGATGCTTCAATAGATGTTAATTGGACAAGCTTTAATGCAAAAATTTCAGGTAAGCATAATTGTGAAGGGGTTGTATTTTCATATGAAGAGTATCCTTATGCTAGATGGAACCCAGAACAGTATGGCTGGCTAGAAATTGGAGAAGATCAACTAGTTTGTAAGGTTGGATTGAAAACAGGGTGGAATGCTGATTTTTCTAATCCAATGATTACTGGATATTTTTGGTTTCCAAATATAGGTAAATTGAGAAATAATCTTAAATTATTTTTTAAAAGCAGGGGCAAGGATAAATCTGAACCCTCCATTGACGAATTTATTCATTATCTTATACATTGTAACAAGAAGGTTCACTCGTTTCCTGCAAATGATTTTTTGTGTTTAGGGATTCCTTTAGAACTTAGAGCTTATGAGTACTGGTTGGATGCTGATCAAAAGTCTCGACTTAGATAAAAGACATATATTTTTTTTTATAGCTGGGATTTTAGCGGTATTAACAGACTACTTATTTTATGTGTTTATAATAGAGCTAGCAGGTCAAAACCTTGCAAAAATAATTGGATTTTATGCTGGAGTCATTGTGAGTTTTTTGATAAACGGCCGGGTTACATTTAATCAAACTAACCAAAATTTTTTAACATCAATTTATTTTTTAAAATATTTGCTTGCGTTGACCGTTAGTATGTTTATCAATGTAACTGCTAATCATTTTGTATTAAATCTTTTTAGCTTTCTGCCCGTTAATTTTATGTTAGCATTTTTTGTGGCTACTTTTTTGAGTATGTGCTTTAACTTTTTTATTATGAAATATTGGATATTTAAATGAATGAAATAACAATAGTCATACCTTGTTATAATGAAGCTCACTCTTTATATAACCTGCTTGATCAAATAAAATCGCTGAAAATTAAGTGTAATTTCCTGTTAATTGATAATGGTTCGACTGATGAAACGGCTTCAATTTTGAAGAATTCGACCTTGCCTAAAAATGTAAGTTACTCAACAAAAAAATCTAACTCAGGCTATGGGGCAGGGATAAAGTTTGGTGTAAAAAAAGTAAATACAAAATTAGTAGGCTGGATGCATGGCGATCTACAGCAAGATTTAAACGTATTATCGAAAATAGAAAAAAATTTGAACATTTTATCAAAGCCAGGCAAAAAAAATTTGATGGCGATGAAAGGTTTACGAACTGGCAGATCTATTGTCGAAAATATCTTTACGATTGGAGTCTCTATAACAGCGAGTATTTTATTTTTTAAAAAGTGCTGGGATATTGCAGGCCAACCTAACTTATATAGAAAACGAGATTTGTATTTTTTAGATGATGCTCCAGATGATCATAATTTTGAATTCTATGTCTACTTAAAATTTAAAATGCTGGGAGGACAATTTTTTAGATTTAATGCTCCTTTCTTAAAGAGGAGATTTGGAAAATCATCTTGGGACAACGGAATTTTAAGCAAATTAGTTCATTCTAAAAATATCTTCATATATATCTTCAGGTTAAGTTTTAGAAGACCACATCGTCGGTGATTTAGTACAAATAGCCTCTATTTCCATATCCTTACAAGCATCTCTAACATCGTTAATAGTTATGCGTGAACTTTTTTGAATATCTGGAGATACAAGGCAAATTTTAAAATTAGCTTCACGTAACTTGGAGTATGACCTACTATCTAATGGAAAATAATCAAAGTGATCAACCCAGACCCATCTAACTTTCTTTGAAAAAGAAAGCGCGTATTCAATTGGTTCCTTATCAGAAAATCTTACAGATAAATTTTCTGTTGAGAAGTTTTTAACCTTATTGCTTTTTGCTAGGTTGGCATAGTTTACTAAATAAGGCATAGACATATCTAAAAAAAACCAGTTTGTTATATTAAATTTTGCCATTAAACTTATACATCTATCCTCTATTCCTTCAGATTTTAAGTTTAAGATTATTGTTCCATTGTTAACCCAGTTAGCAAGAAAATCTTCAAGTTTATCGCAATTATTAACATGATGATAAAATGGGTCATGGCATAATATAAGATCATTTTCATGGTATCTTACATCAATTTCTATTCCCCAAACTTTTTTTAGACAGCTTAATTCTTGAGATTTATTAATTCTATGCTTTATTATGTTCATTTACTTTTTTTAGGGCTCCTTCAAAAATCAAGTACAAATAAACATTGTATTCGGTTTGACAAGAATTTAAAACATAAGCTTTAAACTTTTTGTTTTTTTAGTTCAATAGAGGGGTGCAGGTTAAAACTCAGCATTCAGTAAAAACCAGCTCATACAGAAGATTATTATACTTTCAAAAGAATGCTTGAAATTATTGATCTAAGAACGCAAGTGACGAGCTATGGGCTTTCTTGTCGAGTATTAGTTTTTCCACCAGGAGAATAACTACCTCTTCACCAGCACTGACTTGGGAAGTTTATATCATTCGAATAGAACAAGGACCGCTCCTATCGTCTTTAAGATTAAAGAAGGTTTATAAAGGTAGTTTAGTATATTCCTAACTTTGTTGAATATGAGTCCCAAAATACCGATATAGGGGATTTAGAAATATTATGGATTTTTCCTACTGACTGTGGGGAAAAGGTAGAATATATTTTTAAAAGTAGTAAGTTAACTTTCTTGTAGTGTTCGACAAAAAAATAGAAAGTATCTTCGCATGGTTCGCCTTATTCTTTTTTTAGTTTTAATTTTATTCATAATTTGGATCTTATGGCCGCTTTTAAAGACTAAGAACAGAAATGAAAATAACAACAAATTAGAAGAGATTATGAATTCTGATAAAAGTAACTTCAGGCAGCTAAATACTATTTTACCTATTATGTTAGTTGTGATTTCTTTTGCTCTATTTTTCTGGCTCTTGCCAAAACTTGGGGTAAACCTTCTTTCATTATTTCAAAAGATCATTCCCCTGATATCGACTTTGCGAGGAATTTTACCCTTTTAAAAGTCTATCAGGAGAAGGTGAATTTATAGGGCTTTTGTTTTCAGTTTCTAATTGATCAATAATTTTTTTAATAACTAGTGAGTCTGATATCTCCTCTGATAAGAGTAAAATTAGTCTCGCATTTACCTGATGAATTTGTTCATCATCAAGACCTTGATAAAGATTTACAAGTCTTGAGTAGAGTTGATCATTTAGCGTCATGGGTAAATTTCTTTCCAAAACCTAAATATCTACAACATACATTTTTCTAATGCGCTGATATTTATCTCTTCAAATATTCCCACTATATACCCATCCGGTCTGATGAGGTAATTTAGACCCGCTCTGTATCTTTCTAACCCCTTTCCTTCAAAATCTAAGAAATCAACGTCTTCATTATTTTCTTCCCCGACGCTTATAATATTTAAATAGTTTGGAAACTCCATTTTAATTTTAGAAAATGATAGCAAATTATAGCTATCAGCAATCACATCAGTAAGAAATAATCGATTTCCTTTTCTATCAAGAATTGGAAAGTCTATGTATATAGATCCAAGCAAGGGATCATCTTTATACTCATTATCGAGCTTAAAGCTATTTAACTTAAATGGGACAGAGAGCCTACCAGAGTTAATTAAATTTCGAGAAAATTGATTACTTGTTGCCAACTTAAGAACCTGATCACGAAAAACTTTAGCCATCTTGTTTTTTGGTGTCATGAAATTTGTTGCTCTAGAAGAATTTGCTATATTCTCCTTTGCAGCCTGAATTCGCTCATCATTGTAACTATTTAAAATCTTACATGATGAATCGTCTTTTAAAATCGAAGCAAGTTTCCATCCTAGATTATCCACATCATGCATACCACCATTACCGCCCCTGGCTCCAAACGGACTTACCACGTGGGCACTATCGCCAACAAAAATAATTCTATCAAACACCATTTTATCTAAAGAAGCACACTTAAATTTGTAAATACTCATCCAATCAATTTCAAAATTGTCCGACTTTACAACTTTTTCTATTCTTTTTCTTACTCTTTCAGGATCAAGCTCCTTTTTTTTATCGATATTTTCTTCAAGTTGTAAGTCTATTCGGTAAATATTTTCTGCTTGTTTATGTAATAAAGCAGAATGGCCTTCGTGAAATGTTGGTGCGAACCAAAACCACCGCTCGGGCCGATCACTCTCAAATGGCTGGGCTTCCATAAAAATATCTACAATCAAGAAATGCTCATCAAAAACCTCACCATCAAA
>CENJ01009164.1_pt1 | contig 21131 bp, 24 predicted proteins | sample 356161 | NCBI WGS metagenome assembly CENJ01 (sample SAMEA2619531, study PRJEB7988) | marine metagenome | biome: marine biome (ENVO:00000447); feature: surface water layer (ENVO:00002042); material: "saline water (ENVO:00002010), including plankton (ENVO:xxxxxxxx)" | depth 5 m
GAAATAAGGTAAATCTTTATCTAAAATATTATCGAACTTAGCTATAGCCCTATCTTTACCCTCAGATACCGCCTTTTTAGTAAAGGTAAAAAACCCTATCTTATCAGGTTCTGTTCCACTTTCTAGTTCATCTTCTATAAGACCAAGTAAGGTACTCGTCTTTCCAGTTCCAGGCGGTCCAAGAATAACTTGTGTTTTACTAGGTAATGTCATATCGGATTATCATCAAACTCAGGTAAATCATGCGACTCATCTTGAGCTTTAAATTCATCTATGTGCCATACGTTTACACCTTTGCCTTTTATATTGAAAAAGTATGGCTCTCCGTTTAGTTGTTTTAATTTAGAAGTTAATTTATTTCTTTGATACTCTTTAAAGTTATGTCTATGTAGATACTCCATAAGGTCTGCTAATCTAAAATAAGTTTTGCCTTTATCCGTCCAAGGTTTATGTAGCAATAATTCATCACGTTCTCTCGCAGGTCTTTCTGTACAAAACGCTTCTAATAACTCTAAGAAAAATCCTTCGGTGGACGCTTCTTTAGGTACTTCAACAATCGTTAAAGAGTCTAGTAGTTGTTGTATTATTTGTCTCCAAACGTTTTCTTTTACCTTCGGTGGTATTTTATTTAGAGCGTCCATACACTTACGCTGAAATCTATTTTGGTTTAATAAATCATCTGTTTCTAGTTCTAACCTACCGCCCTCTACATCTAAAAACCATATTGGTGGGTCACTATCTTGTTTAGTTAAATTACTAAACAATGGTGTCCCCCCTCCCGCTCCGATACCATACTTCCTAGTTCTACAAAGAGGACTATTACAGTGTCCAGCAAGAGGTTGGTCGTTACATTTATAGAAATAATCTTTTCTGTTTACTTGTTTTGCAATAGTTAATACTTCTTGTGCACCTAATGGTGGTTGCATATATTTTATATTTACTTCTTCTAATCTTTTTTCCCAATCGTCTGGGTATTTCTTTCTTAGAAATACACCTAGATTAAATAACCCTGAGTTTCTTGTACCTTTCGGAAACCCTTGTACAATTAAATGTTGTAAGCAAGGAGGTGATTGGTCTATCCAATCTACCTCCTCGCTTAAAGGACTAGCTTCTAACGACTCTAGCCCTGAGGGGGATAGTATTAATTCTTCTGCTCTTTCTAAAAATTCTTCAGGACTTATGGCTTGTCCGTCTCCATTATAAGCATACCGTGTAGAGTTCTCTCCTGCGAAATACGGCATGTTCAGAGTGCTACCTCTGTCTCCTCTATCTAATAATAGTTGTGTTTGTTTTGGAAATATCTCAGCCTGACCGAAACCTATTGACGCAGCAAGTTGTCTTAACTTACGTTGCATTAATGAAGCTTCGACAGGCTCAGATACGAAAAGATAAATATGTGCTCCTCCGCTTTTACTACGACAAACAGTAAGTGGTAGTTTATGTTTCGATATCTTTTTAGCTAGTCCTTTTAAGTCTAGTTGATATTCGTCTACATCTATAGCTCCCCAGACACATTGATTATTTTCATCAATGGCTACGATTCCTATACTTTGTTTACCGTTTAAATGGTTCTCCCAAAGTTTAAGCAGTCCTTCATCGGATAGCTCTTTAGATATAGTTACATTTTTTCCACTCGCCTTACCGTCTTCCCTAGTTTCGTTTAGGGCTGTAAAAGTCCCATACGCTTGACGAAGTCCAGCAAACCGTTTGGCAAATTCCTCTGCCAACGACATAATTTACCCCTATGTTAAAATGGTGCTTCTTCAGCCTCTCCATTAGTTTTTGATACAGTACCGTCTTGTTCATGTTTAACTTCAACATCACCTTGTTTTGCCGAAGACATAAACTCTTTAGCTACCATAGCTGTGTCTAAATCAGTTTGACCTTCTTGGTTTACTGTAAATACATTCCATGTACCTTTATCATTAGACATTGAGCTAGTACCTAATTTATAGGTAAACGCGAACATAGGTGCTTGAACAGAAGCTCCCGCACTATTTTTCACTCTAGCCATTCTAAGCATAGTCAACCATTTCCTAGCTACACCAAGTTGGGTAGAAGTCATAGTTATAAGTGCTTGTTGAGGGTCAGGTTCAGTAACTAGAACGAAAAACTGTGCAGTTTCTACAATCTCATTACCGTTCTGTAAGTAGTAACGTCTAGTCTGTTCATCTCTTTTACAAGACTTTAGTATAGACATATCGTGACTAGCGTCTACTAATCCACCACCTTTCTCTCTAGGAATCCACTCTATATATTTTTTAGAGTAGGCACAAGGTACTACTGAAATACCTTCACTCCCGTCGTACACCTCACCACTGACCGTATTTATTAGGTCACCAGCAGAAGCACCTTCGATATAGTTTCCACTATTCTTATTTAATTGTGGGGACATAGGTTGAAGTAGACGTATAAAGGGGATAGCATAATCCTCCGTTGTAGCCTCCTCTAAGCCAGTTCCCGCTGATAACAAAGAATCATCATATGCCGCTACTGCGGTAGACTTTTTCTCTGCAACCTCTGTGTTTTGCGTATTCGCCATATTACACCTTTTTTATAGTTGCTTTAGTGCCTACAAAGACACCAAATGGTTCACTCGGAATATCCACTCCATTACTAAGTTGTTCTTTTACGAACGCTTTTAAAGTACTAGGGTGAATGCTTTGACGTATTTCTGGAGCTAGTCCACGAGATTTAAGAGCGTCTACAGTTTCATTAACTACTACGTCTTCATCTCTACCGAACTTTAGAAGTACCTCATTTTTAATAAGTCCTTCATGTCCGTTACGAACAAGCCAGTCATAAGCCAGTTTTTGATTAGCTTTAGAAATATGAGCACCATAGTAATCTCCTATAGTAATCTTCTCTCCGCTACTCAAGATAATTTCCGTTAGCCCTGCAGTTTGCATAGCGTCTGGAAGTTCTTGTTCAGCTACTAATCTAAGTTCTTCTTTTTTAACCTTCGTAGCTTCCTCTAAATCTTTTAGTTCTTTCTCTAAAGTTAGCTGTTTGTTGGCTAAAGCAGAAACAGTTGAAAGCTCCCCGTCAGAAACATCTTTGTCCCAATCTGAAACATTTTCTTCTCCGACTAGTTGCTCAAAAGTTGGTTTATTATCTGTCATATTTCTCCTTTCTCGTGTAGGTCTATTCGAACGGGATAGTAAGTACCTTCTTGCCTATCCCACTTTAGTATATTATAACGACCCCGATTATAATATGAAGCCACCGAACACGCGACACCAATCGCGGCAGGGTCTCCTATCAGTAATAAGTAATCTTCATCTTTAAAGTCTTGTAGGGCTTGTTTCATCCTTTTTATAGACGGTGAAGCACTTAACATGATATTTGTATTAGAAGGCAACAAGACTTCAAAATCACCATACTGTCTAGCAGACGTGATGTTTCGTCCTGGAACTTCTTGTATAACATATACTGTCATGTTTCTCCTTTCTGATTTCTAAGGGCTTACTTTACTTAAATAAAACGGCAAAGTAAAGGATATTATTTTTATTAGTATTTTCAGATTTAAAAAATTAAATCTAAAAAAGTTTTTAGAACTACTAATATTTTTAATAGACTAATAGATTGTTTTAAAAAACTTAATTTTTATAACGGTTTGTACCCTATTAGTTTTAGATAAAATCTATTAGAGGGCACGGGGAAATATTATTACTTCAGTATATTTTGATTAAAATATAAGATATAATCCGCTTTAGAAATAAGAAAGTAGCTATGAAATATAAATTTAAGACCGAACCTTACGGTCATCAATTAGAGGCACTGAAACGCTCTTGGGATAAAGAGGAGTTTGCATATTTTATGGAAATGGGGACAGGTAAATCTAAAGTCCTTATTGATAATATAGCTGTACTTTACGATAGGGGTAAAATCAACGCGGCTATAATTATCGCACCAAAAGGTGTTTATGAAAATTGGTCGGGCAGAGAAATACCTACACATTTACCTGACCACGTAATACATAGGGTGGGTGTATGGAACCCGAACCCTACTAAAAAAGAGAAAGAAAAATTATTAAGTTTATTTGACCGTACTTTAGATTTAAAAATATTAGTTATAAATGTTGAAGCATTTAGTACGAAGAAAGGTGTAACGTTTGTTGATAAATTTATCAATACCCACTTCCCACTGATAGCGGTTGACGAATCAACGACTATAAAAAATCCTAAAGCACAACGAACCAAGAACCTTTTAAAACTAGCAGTGAATTGTAAGTATCGTAGAATACTAACTGGATTTCCAGTTACTCAATCACCGTTAGATTTATTTAGCCAAAGTGAGTTTCTAGCACCTTCGTTATTGGGCTATGGTTCGTATTACTCTTTCCAAAATAGATATGCTCAAATTATAAATAGGGCTATGGGACAAAGAAGTTTTAGACAAGTTGTAGGGTATCAACACTTAGATGAGCTTAGTAATAAAGTAAATAACTTTTCGTACAGAGTTCTCAAAAAAGAATGTTTAGACTTACCTGATAAGGTGTATATGCGAAGGGAAGTAGAACTTACTCCTGAACAAAAGAAAGTCTATAACGAAATAAAAGATTATGCCCTAGCAGAACTAGAAGATAATGAAGTTGTAAGTGTAACTTCTGTCCTTACACAAATACTTAGACTTCATCAAGTTGTATGTGGTTTTGTAAAACACGATAAAGGAGAAGAAGTTGAAATAAAAAATAACCGCGTTGATGAATTATTAAATATATTAGCAGAGGTGCAAGGTAAAACTATTATTTGGGCTAACTATCAATACGATATACGAAGAATATTAAAAGTATTAGAAGAAACTGTAGGAGCCGAAGCGGTAGCTACTTATTATGGCGATACTCCTGAGGAAGATAGACAAAATATAATTAATAAATTTCAAGACCCTGATTCAGAACTGAAATATTTAATCAGTAATGTACAAACTGGTGGGTATGGTATAACGCTTACTGCGGCTAATACAGTTGTTTATTATTCTAATAATTATGATTTAGAAAAAAGATTACAATCGGAAGACCGTGCTCATAGGATAGGACAAAGCAATAAAGTCACATATATTGATTTAGTTTCTAAAGGTACTGTTGATGAAAAGATAGTAAAAGCATTAAGAAGTAAATTAAACCTAGCTCAAGAAGTGTTGGGCGATGAAAAATGGAGAGATTGGATTGCTTAAATTTTATAAAGGAGCTATGAAGGGTTACGACCCTCTTATAGATAAATGGGATAAACCTACTAAACGTATTTACGAAGGTAGAACTATCGAAGGTAGAAAAACTAGAGGTTTTGGTGATAGTAAATTTTCGTATGCGGGTAGAAGTTATAATCCAGACGCTTGGACACAACCTATGAAATATATCAAAGGTAATTTAGAAACTTTTATACGGAGAGAACTAGATATAGAAGTTGATTTTAAATTTTGTTTATGTGGATATTATGGTACTGACGGTAAAGGTATACCGCACCATTCCGATACAGTACCTACGTATAACGATTTAGTTGTATCGCTTTCTTTTGGTGCACCAAGAATATTTCAATGGCATGAATATGGGTATCATATAAAGAAAGAAACTAATACAAGTAAAACAAATATCTATACTACAGATACTCGTAAAGAAACTAATTATTTAATGGAAGACGGGGATTTATTTATATTCGATGGACACTCACAGATGTTCGCTACTCATAGTGTGCCTGACGTAGAAGGTGGGGGAGAAAGAGTTAATTTAACTTTTAGAACTGGAATTTAAACGAAGGGGATAATTTGTCCGCCCATGTTATATTCTTCCATTTCACCACCGTCAGCATATTTCATCGGACCGCCACCCATCATTTTCTTAACGTCGCCACCGTAAGCTAGTTTATTACTAGGTCTCATTGTTTTTCGGTCTGCGTCTGATATCCTACGACCTGATTGAGTCAAAAATGTTTCTAAATCTTTATCTGATAAACTTCTACCCATGTTCATATCTCTATCAGACATAACTCTGCCTTTTTGGTTTGTTAAAGAATCCGTTATAAGTGCTCTTAACATAGCTCTATAATCAGCATCACTCATTGCCCTAGCACCTGTTTGACTAATCGGTCTACCATCAGCAGCTTTTACAAAACCCATACGTTCTACGACTTCGTCAGGTAATGCTCTAAGACCTGCTCCTTCGTTACCGTCAGGAATAGGTTTACCTTCTGCTGCCATAATAGGTTTGCCATATGCAGCCATCATAGGTTGTTGTCCTGAATTAGCTTTAGCACTTTTAATTAACATTAAACTTTGTTCTAATACTTGCTCTGCCTCATCTAAATCTCCATTAGTACGACCAACCACTGCTGAAGCTAACATATCAGCGTCGTTATTAATATCGATACCCTGAGGTGCAGAATCAGCAGGGTTTGGTACTTGTTCTTGTTGCATCATTGCCATGTCTTGCGGTGGCATCATACCTGCTATTCCTTGAGGAGCTCCCATAGGTTGTGCACCCATACTCATAGGTACATCTGACCTACCGCCCTCTGTCATTATGTTAGTTAATTGCTCTATTCCTTGCATAATTATGCTCCGTATGTAGTTTTATTCGGTCTAAATCCATTTTGAAATACATCCGTTACGTTTGTCATTATACCTCTATCTAATGGATTTGAGTATAGTTTACTTTGGTTAGTGGTAGCTTTTGCTAAATTACCGTTTTTTGGTGTATTTTCAACTGGAACTGTGAATTGATTTATAGGACTTCTTTGTGGCATTGCTGTAGTTATACCCTTCATATAATTATTTTTATATTTTAAAACGTCTGCTTCATATTGATTACGCGGAGTAGGAGAGTTTTGTACATCTCTTTGCATATCTATGAATTCAAAAACTTCGTCGTATATGCTCATGGTTTTTTCCCTCCAGTTACTTGTCTACCCGTTTGTGTTAAAGGGGGTAATAGTTCCTCCGATATTTCTGTTATTCTTCTATTTGCAGGTAATTTGTTAAAGGAATCTAAATTAACATTACGGTTTATTAAAAATTCGTCTTGTGATTTTTTAAGTAATCTTTGAGCATTGTTGATTAAATTACTGCCCTGTATAACGCCCATTTTACCACCTGATTCTTTCATTTCTAAACCTGCTCTATACATATCACTAATACTGTTCATCATTTCATCATCAGTTTTAAAAGTTTTAAGTATATCAAAAGCTTCATCTACAGAACCAATACTTCTAGTCATAGTTCTCATTACCGCTACAGGTATACCAGTTATTAAACTTGAAGCGGACAAAAGACTTTCCCCCATACCCATAGGTTCTGCACCTACCATTTTACGTATGTCAGGAGCCATAGGAGTCATATCACCTATAGCTGTAATTACGTTTCTGGTTTTATCTGCTTTAAGTGGTCCCATTATTCGGTCTAGCATACTTAAAGAAGCTATTCCTGTATTGTCTGCAATTTTACTCATTAGCTGTTTCTTCCATTATTTGGTTTATTCTAGAATTACTTGTTCCGATAAAAGGTAAATAGTCAGGATTTAAAAATAAACTCGGAGGTGTTGGTCTATTAATTTCCTCTTTTTTATCTTTATCATAATAAGATAATCCGAATTTTACATCCATTGCTAATCGTGTATCTAGTTGTTCTAATTGTTTTATAAACGGTATAATCCCTTCTCTAGTACGTAATGCTCCTAAGTATCTATCTAATAATTCAGGCTCGGTAAGCAATCTGCTTAAAAATCTTAAACTTCTTTCAGTATTGAATCTTTCAGCAGCAGTTATTCGTCTACCCGTTTGTGTTAAAGGCGGTATAAAAAATCGTTTTAAATAATTTATTTTAGGGTCGGTAGAGTCTTTTATTAACTGCCTAGCTATACTAGATTCACTTACAATAGCTCCACCACCTGCTAAATCACCATAAACTCCCATAACACCTTTTGATTTAGCAATTAATTCTTCTAAAATAAATAAATTAGTAGTAAATTCGTTATCTCCTCCTAAAAGAAGTTGATGAAATCTTCTAGCACTTAAATTAGAAGCGTCATCTACGCTGTTAAAAATATGTCCGTCTTCTAAAAGTTTTTTCAAATTATTTATACTTAAATTTCCTCGAGCGTCTTGTAACATACCTTTAACATATAATTTATATGCATTAGCTACATCTCCTTTTAAAGCGTCATTACCTTCTACAAGATTCATAATAAAATCTAAATCATCGATAGTTTTTCCTGCTAATCTCTCTGAACCCGATTGACTTACAATATCGGTAATAATATTAAAAGTGCTTCTATTACCAAACCTTTCAGAAAATAATTTTTTATCTCTTGATAATCTTTCTAAAGGAGCTATTATTTCAGCTTGAAATTCATCAGCATTTTTATAAAGTTTTTTCAAATCAGCGTCATCAAATAATTCTTTTAATGCTGGACCATAGTCATCTAAATATAATTTATAGGCTCTTGCTAGTTCGTCACCTGTGAATTGATTTCCTGGATTATCAAGCACTCTTTGAAAATCTTCTATCATAGTTTGTCTTAAAATTGTTAAAGTATCTTCGTCTCCCGCGTCTCGTAAAAACTGAACTACTTCTCTCATAGTTTCATTATAAGGAGCGTTTTTTCTATTGCTTTTAGCTATAAATTTTAAGATATCTACAGGATTAGTTTTAGCTAATTCAACTATTCCTTGAGCATTTGCTTGTGTAAAACGAGAATTTGCAGTTTGTAGTGTATCAATTATACTGTTTTTAGTAACTGTATCTATTGTACCGTTTCGCACAAGAGTATTTAAACTCGCTGCTATTTGGTCATTTATAGCACCTTGTAAATTAAATAAATCTTGTTTAACTACTCCGCTTTTTGTAGTTCCTGAAATTCTACCTGCTGCTTTTTGTAAATTCACTAAATCGTTTAAAGTTAAATTACTACCTCTTTTTAAAAATAAATCAGGGTCTGGAAATAATTTCATAAATGTTTGGAAATATTCATCAGGGTCTAGTTTAGGTTCATAATTAGGTCCTGTAGCTTTTTTATAACCTTTATTTCTGAATTGTTTTATAGGGGTAAGTAAACCTTTAATATTAATATTGGTATCTGCTATACCTGCTTCTGTAAAAACATTGTCTACTTGTTCACTAGTTTCATCTAAAAAATTTCTCCTTGTTACTTCTAATCTATTAGTAGTTCTTTCAATAAGTCTATCACTAGCTACGTCATCAACAATTTTAAAATCTGGTACGTTATTGTCTAATATATCGCTTACATTTTGTCGTAATTGAGCGAATATTTGTTGCCCTTCTTTTACAAAATTTTCTTGTCCGTCATCGATAAGAGCTCTTATTTCGGGTCCTATCGTAGCTCCAGTAACGTTTTCATCAAGTTCTTTAAACATAGCGTCAAAAAATGCTTTTGTATATTCAGCATCCCCTTTACCTAATTTATCTAATATTTTAGCTAATTTAGGTTGGTTTTGTCCGTCTAATAATGCTCCCTCTATTCTTTGTACCCATTCTCTACGACTACCTCTACTTAAAGAAGGTTTATATGCCATTTCAAGACCTAAACGTTCTCCTGCTTCTTCTATATCTTTTATAGTAAATGTTTCGGATTCTCCAAAAGGTAAGTCTATTTTATCTCCAGCAGCAGATTTTGTATAATCTTCCCATGCTAGTTCTAGTTCTTTTAAATCATTTGCAGTTACATCTTTACCTGTAGCCGCGTTCCATAATTTAGGAAGACCTTTTAATAATATATCTAATCCTTGATTTCCTAATAAATTAAAAGCGAATAACATTCCTGATTCTTCTGCTACTTCTGCCATACTTCTGTCATGAGCTCCTACAGCAGCACCTGCTGCCCTTTGTCCAAATCTAGCAGTTGCGGAACTACCCGCCAACAGAGTATTAAAAGCAAGTCCGTCGGTAAAAAATCTACTTACTGGACCTTTACCTTTAGGAGCTTTTCTTAAAAATTCGTTCAAGAATCCTTTCCTAGCTTGTAAATAAACTAAACCTGCTTCTGTAGCTAAAGGTAATGCTTCATCTAATATAAACTCTCCTACATCGGTAGGTCCGTCAAATGTAGCTGGGTCATACGTTAAAGGTATACTTTTTCCGTTTTCATCAAAACGAATATTGTCTATTCTAATACCTACACTTGGGTCATTAGGAGCTATATAACGAGCTACAGCATAGGGGTATTGGTCTCTATAACCTTTTTTATCGCTTCCAGGAACTTGAAAATTATCCAACATGTGATTTATATCTTTTGGTGTTGGGTTTTGTCCTGTAAAAAATGATAAAGCTGTTCTAAAAGAAGCGTCTTCAAAAGTAAGTCTAGGGTCTACTCCATAGCGTAATGATGTTTGAATTTTATCATACCCTATGGGTTTTCTAACATCCTCAGGTCCTTCACCCGTCATTATCGGACTAGTACGGTAAGGGTCTATAGGGTCAAAATAAGTAGTACCGAAACCTTTTTCTGCTGCTTGTTTTCTTCTAAAATATTCGGGAAAAAATATTTGGTCATCAAAAGGTATAGGTTGAAGTTTGTATGGATTTATTTTTTCTGTTTTTATTTTATTTGCTGCAGCTTCTAATTCCTCAGGACTTAATTTAAGTTCAATACTTCCAGGAAAAGCATTGGCAGTTAAAAGAGTTAAATCGGTATCACTTAATATATCACTAAGTATCGGAGAATCAGGGTTATCTTCAAATAAAGAAGTGTTTCCAAGTATACTTTTATATAAAGGACCACTTAACGTGGGATTATTTAAATCGTCATCGTTTATCATAAATTTAATCTAACCCTACTGATTGTCTACCTTGTTTTTCTGCAGCTTCTCTTTCTTCAGGTGAGATAGTTGATAATGCTTCTGCAGCTGTTGGAGTAGTAGCACCTCTTAATTCAAGATATTCTTTATAAATGTTATTGTTTTTAAATCTTTCGTCAAAAGTTCTTAAACGAAATGGACCTTTGTTCGCTAATATTTCCCTTTGGTTTTGTGGTACATCATTCCATGTATCGTAAACTGTTCCATCAGCACCTTGATAGCTATAGTATGGATTTAATCCAGCTGCTAATTTTTTATTGGTTAAAATATCTCCATATATTCCAAACTGTTCAATATTAAAATTAGTTTGAACAGGTGCGTCTATTTGAGTTATTTGTCTATCGAAAAATTTAGTTATATTATTTAAAAGAACTTTCGGGTCAGAAGTTGATTCAAAACCTATGATTCTTAAAAAGAAAGCTAAATCTTTATCTGATAACGTTCTTCCTGTTTGACCAGCAGAACCTGCTGACATATAAGCTAATTGTATCATTATAGAAGCTAGTTCTATATTATTAGCTGAAGCTTTCGCAAAATTTTGTAAAGTTTCGTTGTCTTCTTGACTTAATTGGTCTGCACCAGTTCTATCTATTTCTATAAACTGGTTCATTCTATTCGTTATAGCTGTTTGTAATTCTGAACCTGTAAGACCTGAATCTCGAATAGTTTGTATATCGTCTACTAGCTTTTTAGTATTTTTATTATATTCGTCTCCCGTTAAATCATTCATACCATTATTAAATACTTTATTTCCAAAAACTGAATCAAATTCAGTTACCAATGAATTAAATTTACCTTTTAGAGCTGAGGTCACAGTAGTACCTACTACATTATTTTTCTGTCCTAATTGTTCTTTTAATGGTTTAAATAATGCTAATTGTGCTATAAAGTTTTCTACTTTATCGTTTACGGAAGAATTTGCGTCTTTAAATTCTTGCGGTAACTCTTTATCGGGACCAAATTTTAAATTATTTAAACTATTCGCAAGAGAAGCGGGTACTTCCACATATGTTCCATCATTTTTCTCGTATTGATTTGTGTCTGTATTATAAAATTGTTCATAACCGCCATCTTGAGCTTTTACAAAACGTCCTGGAACTATAGTACCTTCTTTTATAACACCTTCTATTAAATCCTCTGCTTTTATTAAAGTTAATTGTGAATATGTCGGTGGTTTAGTTCTATCTTTTATAAATTGTGCTCGGTTACTTTCTACCGTTGCGTCTATTCTATCTCCCGCACTAGTAATACTTGTAGCTAATTTAGCAGAATCTGGAGCAGTTCTACCACTAATTAAGGGTAAAACACTACGAGCTATATCATAACCGCTAGTTCCTAAATCTCTAGGTTTTCCGTATATTCTATAAGCGTCTTTATATGCTTTCTTTTCTATATCCGATAAAGAAGTAGCGTCAATAGTTTTATTATATTCTGCTATTTCTTCTTTAGTAGGTTTATTAGCAGTACCAGAAGTAGCTCTTTCAGTTATGCCTAATAACCCTATAACAGCAGGAGTTAGTTTTTCTAAATCAGTTAGTTCTTTTCTTTCCGTAGTTTCAGGAGGGGTTCTAGATACAGGAAAATTAACTCTAGGTGCATTTATCGATATAGGTGCTACTCCCGTTATACCTTGTCCTCCACCTTGTGAAGTTCCTGTGCCAAAACCTGGAAATTTTAATAAACCTTCAATAGACATTATCCGTAAAATCCTCCACCACCTACGTTAGTCTGAGAAGGGTTATAAATTGCAGTTGGAGCCATTGCCATTGCCGACATATCCATTCCTGCGTCTGGTAATGATAGTGAAGTTATTCCTGAAGGAAATACACTAGGATTTAAAGCTCGACCACCATACGATGTAGGTAGTGCATTAGCTCCCATAATACCCGTTGCTGTTATCATATTATTAGGGTTATCGCCAAATGCAGCATTAGGATTAGTGGGTTGATATAAAGGTGAATCAGCTCCACCTAATCTATCAGCAGGAAGTGCTCCCGCATAACCGTAACCACCTGCCAACGGACCCATAGCCGCTAAAATATTTCCAACGTTTTGTAAATTTTGGAAAGGTAAGTTATATCTACCAACAAAATTTTGGTAATCTAAATCTAATAAAGATTGGTCTCTGTTTCTACCTAACCCTCCCGTAGAAAATAAAGAACTAATATCTTGTCTTTGTAAAGTAGGTAATTGTGCTCCTGCTCTAAATGCTCTATCAGAAACTCCTAGTAGTCCTTGACCACTAGCTCTATCTCTAGCAAATTGGTCTTGAAATGATTTAAATGCTCTATCTTGTGCAGTATCGTAACCTTTAGAATATAAACTACCTAAAGCGTCAGTTAATCCTTCTACACCTTGTCTAGCAATATCAGCTTGAGCTAGACCTTGTCTAGCACTACCAATATTACCTGTCTTAGCTGCACCTACATTTAATTTACCTAACCTATCTGTAATAAATCTTTCTGCTCTATCCTCAACTCTACCTGCAACTCTATCTAAAAATGGATTAAAAAATTCATCAGTACTAGTTGGGTCAAATTTTTGTCCTATACCGCTTCTATAAGCGTCGGCACCTTGTCCTAAGACATCTGTTCCCGCTTGTAGAAAAGGCATATAACTACCTATAGCTTGGTCAGTTAAATTAAACGCTCTAGACTCTCTAGGGTCGAAATCCGCTATTCGTTGTCCTGTATACGAATAAGGATTACTATCAGGAATATTAGGGTCAGTTAAACCTCTTTGTAATAATCCACCCGCTGCTGGAAAAACTCCACTACTTAGTATCTCTGATACCTGTGGTGCGGGGGCTTGTGACGAAAATTCTCTATCTCTACTAGCCATATCTCTGATTACCTTTATTATTAAATGCTTTTAATCTTTCGATACCTAAAGCGTGATTACCACCACCAGCATGGTCTACCGCTGCTTTTGATAACATAAACTCACCATCACTAGCGAGTACTGGTATTATATCATCTTTTGGACCGCCTGGACCTACAACTGGGTTACCTTTAAACATAGGTCTTGCTAAAACTTTAGAAGGTTGTCCTCCCATATTTAATCCTATAGTTTGCATTTCACCTATACCACCTCGTGGACTTTGATAAGTGAATGCTGTACTTCTAGGTGCGGCTTGTACAGGGTCTTCTTTATTATCCATATATAATTGAATTAATGAAGCTAATCCCGTTATTAATGCTGAACTTACCTCAGGACTCATTCCTGGTTCTGTCGGTGTTGAAGCTATAGATTCTTTTGTATTAGTTTTACTAGAAGCGGGTATTGAAGCTTTTACGTCAGCTTTTACCATATCTGTTATAGCTACAGGGTCGGGATTTTCTAATAAAGAAATTATATTACCTGTGTCTGTTGATGGTTTAGGCATTTCAAATTTTGGTATAATCTCTGATTTAAAATCTTCTAAAGTAAAATTATCTGGTATGCCAGTAAGCTCATCTATACTAAGAACAGCTAATAATTCTTCTAAACTCATATCTTCAAAAGAATCTATAGGTTTACCTCTTTGAGCTCCTATTTTTTCTTTTAATGCAGTTAAAATACCCGTATCTTCGTTAGTATTATTTACATCAAAACTAGCACCTGCTAGTTGTACATCTTCTGCGGGTTTTTCTGTATCTTCACCGATATCTTCTATTTCTATACTCGCTATACCTTGACCTGTTAATGGTGTAGATGAGGGAGGAGCAGGTTCTTGTTTATTTTTACCTAAGATACCACCTAATAAAGTACTTCCTGCGGTTATCAGTGCTGCTGCGGTTACTGGGTCCATATTGCCATATTTTAATTAAAATGCGGATTTTTGCCTATCCTCAGGTGCAGCTTTAATAACTGTAAAGTGATTATACTTTATGAACTAACAAGCTGTATAGCCCTTAATTATCTTTTTCCTCTAAAATAGCTCGTATTTTTTCGGCTTTTTCTTTAGCTGTATCAGCGTGTAATTCAGCGTCTACTACTTTTTCTAATTTAAAATTATCTAATTTTTGATTTGGGATATACCTCCATGTATATCCATCTTCGCTATAAACACCGAACACGGTTTGCGAAAAACCAATTTTTATTATCATAGCCGTTTGTCCGTCTAGAATTACTTTATCACCTTCATCAAAAGGTGAAAAGAATCTAAAAAATGCTCCTTTTACAAAAGTTACAGCGTAATCTTTTACGGCTAATCCTACTAATAAAGTAAGTACAAATCCTATAAACTCGATATAAAAATCGCTTAACGTAAGTTCAAACATGGTCATATCATACATTAATGTATCGTTGTTTTATGGTCATCAATACCATATGCCGATATAAATGTATCTAATTTTCCTACAACAATTATGCCTAAATCCTCAGCATGTTGTTCAGCTTCTTTAAAATTTTTAGCTACGATATTTGGTCCGTCGTAAGTGACTCCGTCGTATTCAAACTCTGTCAAATAAATTTTTAAGGTATCAGTCATATTGTTTTAATTTAGTTTTACTTGCACCGCCAGTACCAGCATATAAACCAAACCAAGCGGCTCCCGCTCCTACAACAATAGATACAAACCCACTTTGTTCTAAACTAGGAGTATCTAAGCCCATAAACCATACACAAGTTTTATATAGTAAAACTATATAAATTGTAATAAATAATCTAGGAAAGATTCTCCAAGAGTCTACAGTTATGGCTAAATCTACCCAAGTTTGAAATTTATTAGGTTCGTATTTCTTTTGCGTAGTATCTAGTTCTAACTCTAATTTGACTTTCTGGGGTTCCCCAGTTTTTATGATTTCGTTAGGTTGTTCCATAATAATCACCTACCGAGAACAATAATAAAGTATTTTTTGATGATTGTTAATGCATTAACGCCAAGCGGGTCCTTCTATCCAAGTTACAAGACTTTTCCTAATTCCTTTAGTAACAGGACTTACTTCGTGTGGTAAAAAAGAGGGAAAAATTAAAACCCTACCTTTTTGTCTTAAAATATCTTTATTAGGAGGTTCTTTGATAATACTGTCATCGAATTCAAAATTACCTCCCTCATATTCGTTTGAATCAGATAACTGTATGGTCATACTAAGTTTTCTATCGTACATTTCTCCTCTGCCTATGAAACTATCTATATGTTTATGATAAAAACCTTTATTTGCTGCTAAGTATTCTGTATATTGAATATTAAATATTCTTTCAATATCTAGCCCAAAATGCTCTCTATTAATATCAACAAATAAATTTGTACAAAGATTAGTTAATTTAGCTGTATCTTCTGTACGTGGGTCTATCCAACGAACTTGAGACCTTCTAATATCTTTTTCTTGTTTAGAATCCTTTCCTATTTCTCCACCTACGACTGCAATTTCCTCTGGAAATTTCAATGCCATAATTTTTATATCTTCAATAATTTGTTCTGGTAATACTTCAGGAAGCATGAAACAAAGAGATTTCATATTAATCTGTAATTCTTTCTTCGCATAACCCTTCTTTACCAAAATGACACCAACGACATTTCCATTTATGTGGGTTAGCGGGGAACTCTGTAGCTGTAGTCATATCTATAGCTCTAGCATTTATACGGTCTCTTTTTAAAATTATTGTTTGTGTATCGTAAACGAACTTACTTATTTTATTATGGTCTAAATACCACATCTCAGTAATTATTTCTTCTAATTCTGGAAACCTTTTTAAAGCTATAGAACCATACAATTCACATTGTTCTCTATGAGCTTCTTCATTACCTTCGAACTTTCCTGTTTTAAAATCAATAACTCTAGCTTGTTTAGAAATACCTTCTTCATATACAAAAGCGTCTACTTTAGCTCTGCCCCAAGTATTATAATCAAACCAACCTGTACGTTTCCATTCCTCATCCCAAGCCCAATCTTCTTCACAAAGCACGTGTCCTCTTTCGTGTAGTTCTTTTAGTTCTTTAAAATTATCTTCTAATCCTTTTATTTCTTCTGGTATTTCTTGATGAAATCCACGAATATATTCTTCACAAAGTTTATGGATATGTTTACCTCTATCCATCGCTGGACTTCCAGGCTCTTTTAATTTTTTAACAAATTTAAATTCTGCTTGTTTCGGACATTTTTCAAAACAACTTAAACGGCTATACGACCATTGATTTATCATGTTAATCTCCTTTTGGGTATTATATTTGAAAATATTTATAATGTAATTGTAGTGTCTCCACCAGCACTAACAGACAAAGTACCTAAAGAAGCCTGAGCTTCTAATCCGTTTGTAGGGGGTCCACTAAATACATCTAGTGGTACGGTGCTTATAGTTAGCCAATTATCTCCGTCATATACCTGTAATTTATTTAATGTGGTATCAAATACTATTGCTCCTAAATTAAATTTATTATCTAATTTTTCTGCAGTAGTTATTTGCCTAGTATTATCAGGGTCGAACTCTCCTAAATTTATTTCTAAAATTCTAAGTAATCTGTTATATAGGTCTCCACTTACTTGACCATCATAACTAAAAGGCAATGACGTTCTTAATAGTTTAGCCATTAGCGTTTTCCGTCAGGTTTTATTTCTATCCTATTATTACCTAATCTCCAACCTGTATCGTTATTTCCAGGATATTCAGCGTCATCGTCAGATTCGAATCTAAAAGCTGCCTGTCTTGACCTAGAACGTAAATCTACTTTAGCAGCGGTGCTCGTTACAGCACTAGTGCTTTTAGTAGTTAATGTTTCTCCAGGAGCGTTTCTAGTTTTTAAAACAAAATTTATTTGTCCTCCCGCGTTATTCAAAAATCTGACATCAGGTATTAATTTAGATATATGACTAAATTGTTCCCCTTCATCTAAATCCATATCTGAGCTTTCTATAAAAACATTAGTCATAGGGTTACCATCATCATCGTAACCATATTCATGTTCATATAAATAATTACTACTTGTAGCTCTTGGGTAGGGTTCTGTCCCCGCGTCTAGCCAAGCAGTTCTACTTAATGTTCCATAAGCCCATGCTCCTATTTCATAATTGTAAGAAACATACCTATCTATTTCAGAACCATTTTTTGAAGTATAAAACCAACCTACTTCATTAAATTCTTCATTTAGAAAAGCATGGAATTTATATACTTCTGAAATATTCATATCGTCAAAAACATAACTTAAAACTGTACAAGGAACTTTTTGTACAGTACCTGTGTAAACATAAAAATTATCTACCGCCATCCAAAAAACACCTTTTGAAGTTACTACTGCAGCATTGGGTCCGATTAATCCTGTTTCTTTATTTATTAAATTTATACCGAATGTAAATGGTGGTCCAATAAATTGCATACTATATAAAGAAGTATCAGTCCAGACTAATATTTCTTGCCTAGATTTTACTGCTCCTACAATAGTACTACCTTCAGATAAACTTAAAGCACCTGCAGTGTTAGTTGTTTTAGGTTCCCATTCTACAACATTATCTTGGTCGCTAAATGCAATAAGCATTGGGTCAATTATTCCCGTTCTAGCTGTTCCTGCCGTATTAATAGGGTCTACTCCTAAAATAATAGCGTGTTTATCTACCTGAGATACTAGGGTAAATAACCCTACTGTGGGGGCTAAATTAGCTCCTGCGAGGTCCGATAACGCTTTAGCCCTATTGTGATTATTATTACTAGCCCATTCTACCCCTGCAGAAGTGTCCCAGAAAAAGATACCACCGTTTCTAGGATTAATAATTAAATCTTCTCCGTAATTATCATGTGACCATAATCTTAATTGACTAGCAAAAGCTAACGGACTTGTGCTTCCCCAAGTTGAGTCTCCCCATGTACTTGCTCCCCAACCTGTTCCAGATACATAATTATCTAATCCTATTTGTATTTGATAGTACCCTATGACACTGCTCCCACCTTTACTACTACCCGCGTCAGAAGAATTAGCTGTTACTGGTACAGTTATAGTATAAGTATTAGCGTCTGTGACAGAAGCGACTATGAAACCTGTTTGATTTAAATATGTTGCTCCTGTTTGATTTATTACAGCCGCTGTTATATTACCGCCAAAATCAGTTGCACCACTAAAAGCTACATAATCACCTACTCCTAATCCATGATTAGTATCAGTAACAGTAACTACGCTTGAGCCATTAGTTGCTGCAAAAGTTACGTCACCTGCGGCTGTTGTTTCCCTTAATGGTGTGATGTCATGAAATAAGCCACCTTTTTCAACATAGTATTTACTAGTTGTACCTAATCCTAAAAATTTTGTACCGTTTAAATCTGTCCAACCGTGTAATTTTCTACAATTACCTAAAAAGGTATTATTGTTATCTTTTCTCCAACCACCTATTTTTTCTACGTTTTGTTTATTAAAACGTATTAAGTTACCGTCAAACCAACCACTTTCATTACTGTAATTTGTACCTTCTCTGTTGATTCCTGGTTTGAATTGTAATTTTAGTAAAGGCATTAAACTACTCTATAATTTATCCCGTCATATGCGAAACTGTTTTTTCTGTTTTCTTCAGGGTTTACGTATGATACATGAATCCAACCACTATCAGGAGTTATTCCATCATAGTATTCTAAAATAACTTGGTCAAAGTCTAACTCATTTTTTATATATGCGAATAGCGTTTCGTTGTCTATGCCAACGATTTCTATATCTACGGCTTGACCTAAAGTATGTTGGCTAGTGTCACGAGAGCCAAGCTTTCTATTGAGCTCCAAACAGCGGTAACCAGAATTAGGAGTAAAAGGTTTGCCGAAATGATTTCGTATAGGTTCAAGTATTTCCTCACTTAAATTTTTTAAATTATTAAATATTGTTTTGTCAGTAACCCTATTATCAATACCTAAACGATAAGCCATTTGAGATTTTTCAAATTCTTTTAATTTAAAGTGTTTTGATAATTTAGTTTCTGAGGAGAACTCCATTTAGCCCTCCTAAAACAAAGTGTATCTTACTAGAAACCCTACAATAGTCAAGGAAATAGTAGCAGTGAATATTAAGCTATTCCTAATAGTTTTATTAATTGATAGAATTCCATTCTCTATAGAATCTAATCTACGATAATTCTCTTTCCAACGTTGGTCACATGCCGCTTCATGAGCACTTAATCTTTTATCTACTTCGTTTACTGTTGTTCTAGGCATTAGAAATATTCTTTTAAGTTTTTCCAGTATTCTTTTAGTTTGTCATCTAGTGCTCTATTTGTGTAAGGAGCTACTGCTTTTAGTAATGTTTTACTAATAACTACGGTAAATATTATCCATAGTAAAATTTCCATTACTCGTTGTCCTCTATGTCTTGTCTAGCTTTTGCTCTTTTAGTTTTTATATCGCTTGGCATAGCTTTACCAGAATCAGCCTCCCTAACAACATACCAATCTGTTCTACGTAAATATAGTTGAGCTTCTGCAATATTTTTTAATTTTTCTTGATTTACTTTATCAGTTTTAGTGTCCGCAGACATTGCTTTAAATTTACTTATTGAATTTGTACTTGTAGCTTCATTAACAGCAAATATTTCTTGCAAACATTTACTAAGATTATCAAAACCAAACTCAGTTTCTTTACCAGAAACTACACTCCCATCAGAGTCAATTAATCCTTGTTCTTCAAGAGTTACACAATGTTCGATTAAATTTATTTCTTCTTCGTTTAATCCCGTTCTATCTATAGCCATTAGGACATCTTCCACGCTGCTAAGTGAGCAAAACTTGAGTATTGATTACTATAATACGAACTAACATATCCATAACTTACCGCTTCCGCAGCATAAAAACGAATTCCAATATATGCTCCACTGCTTAAATAAACCGTGCTTTCAGCTTTAAAAAAGGTAGTACTCCAGTCACCGATAGCATTTCCTGTTCCATCTATTAAATGGGTATTAGGACTTGTTGAAGTTGCTAACCACATATATGTTGTATCAGCAGTATCACTAGCAACTCTTGATAACTGACAATCGCCTGTGATGTACCAAGTTCCTGCGGGTAAGTAAATATAATTACCACTAGTGCTTGTGCCATTAAAACCACTACGAGTATTAGTGCCGAGAACGTGCCAATTATATCCTGTGACAGTTCCCCCAGTACTCGCTAATCTTATATCCCTTTTTAAAACATCAGGTGCTCTACTTACAGCACTTGTACTTGAACCATAAAAACCCGATGAACTATTATGTATTAAGTTTCCTTGTACTGTTGAATTTGTGGATATTGGTCCACTAAATGCAGCAGCTGTTACCGTTCCTCCAAAAGTTGGAGAACTAGCTACTGCAAGAGTCGCACTACCAGAGGTCGCTCCTCCAGTAAGATTAGACCCTGCTACTACAGCGGTTATGTCTCCTTTGCCGTCTAATTGTGATTGTAT
>CENJ01062188.1_pt1 | contig 21128 bp, 17 predicted proteins | sample 356161 | NCBI WGS metagenome assembly CENJ01 (sample SAMEA2619531, study PRJEB7988) | marine metagenome | biome: marine biome (ENVO:00000447); feature: surface water layer (ENVO:00002042); material: "saline water (ENVO:00002010), including plankton (ENVO:xxxxxxxx)" | depth 5 m
AATGTCGAATGGCTGCGTGGCACACGCTTCTCGCTGGAGATTGATAACCTGCTCGATGACGTCGTCACGGTCACGGATAATACGGGTGTGATCCCACTCCGTTATGAGGGGAACCGGCTCGATCCTGTCGGCACGCAAGTAATGTTCTCGGTACGCCGACAGTTCTGATCTCAGGATATTGATTTAAAGGCCCAGCTCCGTCAGTCCCGGATGATCGTCCGGGCGGCGGCCGAGAGGCCAGTGGAAAAGGCGGTCTTCCTCACGGATGATCAGGTCGTTGATGCTCGCATAGCGATATTTCATCAGACCAGCGTCATCGAAGACCCAGTTCTCATTTCCGTAAGACCGCATCCATTGGCCGTCATCCATCTGCCACTCATAGGCATAACGCACTGCGATACGGTTTTGCTTCCAGGCAAATAGCTCTTTGATCAGCCGGTAGTTTAGCTCTGTCTGCCATTTGATGGTCAGAAATCGGACGACTTCCGGACGACCTCTGACGAACTGGTTTCGGTTCCGCCAGACCGTATCGACGGTATAGGCGAGAGATACACTTTCAGGTTCGCGACTGTTCCAGCCATCTTCCGCCTTACGGACTTTCTCGGTGGCTGTTTCCTCGGTGAAAGGTGGGAGTGGTGGTCTCATTTGATACCTCCTTCATTGCTCGTGCGGTTTACTTCAGGGGTGATAAGGGCGGTTCCGCCCGCTCAAATCAGGAGGCATCAAACAGGGTGACTAGACTGCGAGTTCTTCCGCGACCGGGAAGTCAACTTCAGTGTCCAGAACCGAGTTGGTGTAGTTGGTGAAAACATTCACTGCGACGAGCGCGATGATTTCAACGATAGCGGCGTCGCTGTAACCAGCTGCGCGGAAGGCGTTGAGTTCGTCAGCAGCCACGTGACCACGCTTCTCAGTGATGGAGAGTGCGAAACGGACTGCTGCGTCTGCTTTGGCGTCTGTGGAGCTGCCTTTGCGGTTCGCCTGGATTTCTGCGTCTGTCAGTTTTGCGAGGTTGCGACCGAGATATGTGTGCGCAGCGAGGCAGTAATCACAGCCGTTTGTTTCAGCAAGAGCGAGAGAAATACGCTCACGCGTTGCTGAAGAAATCTCGCTGCGACCGAGTGCGCCGTTGAGGCCGAGAAAGCCTTCCAGAGCAACCGGGCTTGTTGCGACGATGCGGAAAAGGTTCGGAACGCTGCCGAGTTGTTTTTGAACGGCTGTCAGAAGCTCCTGAGAAGCTGCTGGTGCGTCTGCGATGCTCGCTGGTGTTGGAATTCGGGACATTGTTTTTTCCTGTCTGGGGTTTTGCCGATTGCGTTTGCGTGTCGGCGATGACAGGAAGATATGAATTCCGGTTTGAAGAATAATCTTGAAATTCGGAAAGATATAATTTCAGAAAATGGAATTAATATGGACCATCTGAAACATCTCGGCGTCTTCATCGCGATAGCAGATACTGGCAGTCTGGTCGGCGCTGCGCGTGCGCTAAACCTTAGCCCGCCCACAGTGACGCGTATTCTGAGCGATCTTGAAGCAGGACTGGGCGTGCCGCTATTTCACCGGACGACGCGCGCCGTGGTGCTGACAGATACTGGCCAGAGCTTTTTGGATGATGCCCGCCGGATCGTGGCAGACTATGACAACGCTATCGACAATGCGCGCGGCGCCCGTATTGCGCCGACTGGAACACTGCGTGTGACGGCGTCCATGCTATTCGGCCAGCACTATGTACTGCCTATCATTCAGAAGTATCTCGACCTTTACCCGGACGTGACGGTCGAAGCGACGTTTGTCGACCGTGTCGTGAATATTGTAGATGAGGGCTTTGATATTGCCGTCCGGATTGGCCAGCTAAACGATTCCAGCCTTCTGGCGTCTCGCGTTGGTTCGGTTCGCCATGTCGTGTGTGGCTGCCCCGAATACTTTGCCTGGAACGGGCTCCCAGCCGAACCGGAAGACCTCAAAAAGCATGACATCATCTCGGCCGGCGTTCTATCGCCTACCAATGACTGGACCTTTGCCGGGGGTGAGTCTGTCCGCGTTACGCCGCGTTTGCGGGTGAATAGTATTGCCAGTGCCATTGCTGCTGCCAGAACCAGTTGGGGGATCACACGTGTTCTGTCTTACCAGATTGGAGAAGAGCTGGATGGTGGTGGCCTGAAGACAGTGCTGGAAGAGTATGAGCCCGAAGCGCTACCCATTCATATCATCCATCCGGAGGGGCGGGCCGCATCGGCAAAGATACGAACTTTCATGTCCATGGCCACGGAAATACTGCGAGCGAACCCGTACCTCAATCGCTAGGAATAAAGAAAAAAGGGCGGTCATCATGACCGCCCTTTTTGTATCTTTATTCTGCTGCTGCAGAGTGGCCAAGACTTGGGCCAAGCTTTTTCAGAAGATCAATGGCCGCTTCGGCGATGACTGTGCCCGGTGCGAAGATCGCCGCAGCACCGGCCTCATAGAGCGCGTCATAGTCTTGCGGAGGTACGACGCCGCCAACAACAATCATGATTTCAGGCGCGCCCTGATTGGCCAGAGCCTTTTTGAGCTCAGGCACGAGGGTGAGGTGACCTGCTGCCAGTGAGGACGCAGCAACAATGTGCACATCGTTTTCGACAGCCTGTTTCGCTGCTTCATCCGGTGTCTGGAAGAGCGGGCCGATATCCACGTCCCAGCCAAGGTCAGCCATACCAGAGGCAACAACCTTCTGGCCGCGGTCGTGACCATCCTGACCCATTTTCGCAATGAGGATACGCGGGCGACGGCCTTCAGCAGCTTCGAAATCGTCAGCCAGCTTGCGGGCTTCCTCAACCTTGTCAGATTTTGCAGTCATACCGGAAGCATAAACCCCCTGAATGGATTTGATAACGGCCTGGTGACGGCCAGTGACTTTCTCGACAGCTTCGGAGATCTCACCGACGGTCGCTTTAACACGAGCAGCCTTGATGGCTAGGTCGAGAAGATTGCCTTCGCCGCTCTCTGTCGCGCGGGTAATCGCGTGAAGCGCCGCATCAACGTCTGTCTGGTTACGCTCTGAGCGAAGGCGCGCCAGCTTGTCGAGCTGCATGCGGCGTACGTTTGCGTTGTCGACTTTCAGAACCGGCACGTCTTCCGGCTCGTCCATGCGGAATTTGTTCACGCCAACAACGGTCTGAACGCCGCTATCAATGCGCGCCTGAGTTTTCGCAGCCGCTTCTTCAATGCGCAGCTTAGGCAGGCCTTCTTCAATGGCCTTCGCCATGCCGCCCATCTCTTCAACCTCGTTGATGTGCTCCATCGCCTTGTTTGCAAGGTCGTGGGTGAGGCGCTCGACATAGTAAGAACCGCCCCATGGGTCGATCAGGTTCGCCGCGCCTGCTTCCTGCTGCAGGAATAGCTGGGTGTTACGCGAAATGCGCGCGGAGAAGTCTGTCGGAAGCGCGAGGGCTTCATCGAAGGAGTTGGTGTGCAGAGACTGCGTCTGGCCACCGGTCGCCGCCATGGCCTCAAGGCAGGTGCGGACAACATTGTTGTAAACGTCCTGCGCAGTGAGCGACCAGCCGGACGTTTGCGAGTGCGTACGCAGAGAGATGGATTTGGAGTTCTTAGGGCTGAACTCTTTCTGTACGAGGTTCGCCCAGAGAAGGCGCGCAGCGCGCATTTTGGCAACTTCCATGAAAGTGTTCATGCCAATCGCCCAGAAGAAGCTGAGGCGCGGCGCAAAAGCGTCCACGTCGAGGCCTGCAGCGACGCCTGCGCGGATGTACTCAATGCCGTCCGCGATGGTGTAGGCGAGCTCAAGGTCTGCCGTCGCACCGGCTTCCTGCATGTGATAGCCGGAAATCGAGATCGAGTTGTATTTCGGCATGTTTTGCGAGGTGTAGCCGAAAATGTCCGAAATGATCCGCATAGAAGGGCGCGGCGGGTAGATGTAAGTGTTCCGCACCATGAACTCTTTCAGAATGTCATTCTGAATGGTGCCGGAGAGCTTCGCCTGATCGACGCCCTGTTCTTCAGCCGCGACAATGTAGAGCGCCAGAACAGGAAGCACGGCGCCGTTCATCGTCATGGAGACGGACATCTCATCGAGCGGAATGCCCGCAAAAAGCGTGCGCATGTCATAAATGCTATCGATCGCAACGCCCGCCATGCCGACATCACCCAGAACGCGCGGGTGATCTGAGTCATAGCCACGGTGTGTTGCAAGGTCGAAGGCAACAGAAAGGCCTTTCTGACCCGCCGCGAGGTTGCGACGATAGAAAGCGTTAGAATCTTCAGCCGTAGAGAAGCCCGCATACTGACGGATCGTCCATGGCCGTTGCGGGTACATGGTCGGGTACGGACCGCGCGCGAACGGGGCCAGACCCGGATAATCATCAAGGAAGTCGAGGCCGGCAGTGTCAGCCGCCGTGTAGACTGGCTTCACGCCGATCTCTTCGGGTGTCTGCCAGATATCGGCGTCTGAGAAAGACGGACGCGCTGCCTGATGGCCAGACGCAGAGCCAAGATCGATTTTTGTGAAATCAGGATGTGTCATCGTCTCTCTCCTATGCGTCCGTTCCAAGGCCCAGTTCAGCATGGGCGATTTCGAGTTTATCGAGCACGTTCACGCCAACAAAGATGAAGTCATCAATGCCTGCTTCGCGATAACCGGCTTCTGCCTCGCCCGGCTTGCCGGCAAGATAGATGCGGGCATCGTCGCGCGCGCTACGCAGAGCTTTCGCCGCAGCGCCGGCTTGTTCGGAGTAAAGGCCGTCCGTGCCGCAAATACACGCGAGCAGAGCGCCGCTGGCTTTGAAGTCCTCGGCCATTGCGTCGAGGCTGTCATATGGCGCGTTGGACGGCACGGTGGTGATGCCGCCTGCAGCGAAGAAGTTCGCGGTGAAGCTTGCACGGGCGTTGTGCTCTGCGATGGAGCCAAGGCAGGCAAGGAAGATTGCCGGGCGTGTGCCTGTCTTCTCTGTCTGTGCATCAGCAAAGTCGCGCAGATGCTCGAATGGCTCCGAAACGCGGATCGGGAAAAGCGGGTCGCAATGCGCGTGGTCAGATGCTTCGTGCGGCAGAAGCGCAGCCAGTGTTGCACCGTCTTTCGCCGCGGAGACAAGTGCGTCGAATTCACGGCTTGTCGGGATCGGGCCGGTCACGTGCGTTGTGACCTTTGGAAGTGTCGATGTGTCGACGACTTTCGGGTCTTCTTCATCGATCAGTGCGTATTCGCTGACACCTGTAATCGCCTGTTTGCGACGCGCGATAGATGTCATGAGTTCATTGCGGGCTTCTGCGAGCAGGGCGCGGAAATCACCGCTTTCAAGCGCAGCAACTACGCCGCCTTTGCCTTCAATGTCCTGGAAGATGCCCCATGCAGCCTGAGCAATATCATTCGAGATTTTCTCGATAGCCCATGTTCCGCCAGCCGGGTCGTTCACCTTGCCGAGCGAGCTTTCTTCCTGAGCCATGATCTGCGTATTGCGACCGATACGGCGCGCCATGCTGTCAGCCAGGCCGATGGCATCTGTAAACGGGCGCAGAGTAACAATGTCCGCGCCGCCAACACCGCCCGCAAAGCAGGCTGCCGTATTGCGTAGCATGTTTACCCACGGATCGCGCTTGGTCAGCATGCGGCGGGACGACACTGCCTGAATTTTCATTGAGAGGGGCTTGTCGCCGAAGGCTTCGGTCGCGCGTGCCCAGAGACGACGCAGTGCGCGGAGCTTCGAAATTTCAAGCGCGTAGTCAGGGCCGACCGCGATGCAGAAAAGTAGCTTCGTATTCGCATCTTCCAGTGAAAGGCCTGCATCGATAAGTGTACGCAGATAGGTGACGCCGCTCGCGATGGTGAATGCGAGTTCCTGCGCTTCTGTGCTGCCGGTTTCGTGGGCCGGACGGCCATCCACTCGAATGAACGTAGATGCCGAGAAGCGATCTGCCGCTTTTACGAACGCTGCTGTATCTGCGAGCGCTTTGTCCGCGCTGACGGAAAGCTCGCCAGAGCGCGCCAGTTCGCCGATCGGATCTACATTGAACGAGAAGAGCTGTTTGGACGCGTCTTTGCCCGTTTTGTCAGACCAGGCTGCGAGCAGGGCTGCGCCTTCAAGGCCGTAGCCTTCTTGCGCCGAATTGGAGAGGGCAACTGGCGCGAGGTCAGTCATCACGTCATCGAGTACAACAGAGAGGTCATCAACAGACTGAATGGCCACGCCGTGACGACCGCTTGCATCAATACGCAGCTCGATAGAGCTGACGCCGCGCTCAAGATCTTTCATCAGATCTGCGTGCGCCGCCTTCAGGTCCGGATGATCAACAACGTGACGGATATCCCAAGGCAGATAAGAATCTTTGACAGTATCCGAACCGCGAACAAACGGCGCCTGACCTGGCAGGCCATTCGGGTCGGATGCCGACGGCCAGTCGCTTTCGCGATAGAGAGGTTTGATGGTGATTCCATCGCGCGTTTTGCGCTGCAGCGCTTCAGGACCTTTGCCTTTCAGGGCCTTCTCGACCAGAGCGCGCCACTGCGCCTCTTCTGCTGTTGGAAAAGCAGCGCTGAAACCCGTCAGATCACTATCGGCCATGGAAGTCCCTCTAACACTTGTCTTGTCTTTTGGATGGACAAAGAAAGCGTATTGGGCTGCACGTCAAGGGGCGAAGCATCGCACTTTCGCCGCACTGCAGCAGAGAAGGAGACTTCAATTGGTCATGGCGTCGTAGGGTGAACGGTGCTTAGCCTGAAGACGAGCTTGCAACGATCGCTGGTACGGTTGCTGCCACAATCACAGCCGTGCGAATGGCACGTACCGCTCGAATTGTACTATCAGTAAGAGCAACTTCACCTGATGCGATGTCTTTCATGCGTTGCTTGTGCTCTTTCAGCTGAAGTTTGTCGAAATTCTTTTTCAGAAGATCGACCTCTTTTGCTAAGGCTATGACGACGCAATCGCGTGCATCAGGTGTTTGGTCTCCGAACATAATGTCTGCCAGATGCGATTTAAGCGCAGTCTCAGGGCGCGGGTCTGCTTCCGGATAATTGGTCCAACTAAATACAAGAAACGATTGTTTCTGGGCTTGTAGTATACCGCGCTTCACGAGCCCTTCGGCGACGAGGCGTAAAATTTTTGTCTTGCCGCCTAGGCTGCTAACCAGCGACTGAGCCGTTTTCCCACTGCCTTTGCGTTCGAAGAATGCAAGAGCTTCGTCCAGATAATCATCATTCGTCGGAGATGTATCAATCACGTTGATCTTTTTGGGATTGTCCGCGTCTGTCTCCAGTCGGTCCTGCAGGATGAGTTCTACAAGAGTGGCGCCTGCAACAGCATAATCTGTGAAGCTACCTTGCTTGGCGCCTGACTCATCGTGACGAGACAAGAGCGCAATCCGCTCTGGGAGGTTGAGGGCTAGGTCCGGGTTCTGGCTATTGAAAGTATCTGTCATGCTTAGAATTATATCATACAATTTATTGAAAAACAATATACATGTATCGAAATCCGACATTTCTCGATGGGTGCACACGGACGCGAAGTCGGTTGTGAATTTTCGTCTTGACTGCAATTGAGAATTATTCTCAACTAAGTTTATCGCTGATTTTCGCAGAAAGGACATTCCATGGAACAGGACTGGCAGGCGCGGGGCGACACGGCGCAATCAGAACGACTACGTGACTGGCTGGAGAGTCAGTCGTCAGTGCTCGGCTTCTGGATTGACCGGCTAATAGAGAACGGTGATGCCGAAATGCTTGGCAGGCTCGAAAGTCATCGCAGAGAGCTTCAGGGCTTACTTGTTCGCCTCGGCTGAGCGCATTTCGCGGTGCTTGTAGATAAACGACTGAATCTGGTCGACGAAATGTTCTTTCGGCAAGTCGTCTTTAGAGATGGATCCGACAAACCGGGAATAGTCCGATGATGTGGAAAAGTTCATTGGCGACATGCCTGAGAACAGGATGATCGGCCCCCGATATGTCTCCGCCAGAATTTCCGCATTCTCGCCCGGCGAGCGGTCATCGCTCAGTCTGCCGTCCAGAAGGATCGCATCGAAAGCGTTCAGTGTCAGTGCGGTGACAGCTTCCTCTATGGAGGCGACAGCTGTCACTTTGTAAGCGCCTTTACCCCATTTGTTCGCAAACAGCTCAACCAGACGTGAAAACGCCGGATGGTCATCGACCAGCAGAACCTGCGTAATCTGCGCAGCGTGAGTTGCGGTGACGGGGTGACTCATATGCAAAAAGGGACCGATTTCAGCTTGGAAGGCGTACGTGTTCTAACCAAAAAGACTTAATGAATGCCCCTATCTCGTCATATCCGGACAGGTTATCGGGTTTTGATAGATACGCATTCGCATGAAACTCATAGGACAAATCTACGTCTTTTTGATCCGTAGAAGTTGAAAGCACAATTGTTGGGATCCTCTTCCAATCTTTGTGGTCCCGTAGTCGCCGGATCAGTTCATGGCCATTCATGCGTGGCATATTGAGATCGGTCAGGATGATTTTCGGTCTCGGTCCGTCTTCCAGACGTTTGATAGCGTCCGCGCCATCGCGAGCAAATTCCAGCTGAATACTGTCATCGGCTTTGCGGATCGCGTTTGAAATGAACCGCGTGTCGAATGAGTCATCATCGACAATCAGGAGGGATGGCGTAGCTGTCATGAAACCTGTCTCAAAAGTTCTCATATACGGAATGACACGACGAAACGTGCACCGGAGTTGAAGTCCGGGTCAACATACAGATCGGCATTATGTAAAGCGCAGATCTTCCGGCTAAGGGACAGGCCAATGCCTGCGCCCGGTATGCCATCATTATGCTGAAGGCGTTTGAACGGCTCGAAAATCATCGCTCGTGCCTCGTCAGGGATACCGACGCCATTATCTTCGACGAAGATTTTAATCGTGCGATCAGCAATGTTTGACGTCGCCCAGACGCGGATCGTCAATTCGTCTGTTTCGGCGTATTTGCACGCGTTTCCGATCAGGTTTTGGAAGAGCTGGGTGAGCAGGCTGGAATTGCCTGTCACCTGCGGAAGATCCTCTATGATCAGATGGGCATTCGCATCGGACAAGTGATGTTCCAGCTGCGAGGACGCAATTGCAACAACACGCGAAAGCTCGCATGGCTCCATTTCGATCTTTTCACTGTCCAGACGGAACAGATCGAACAGATTGCGTACCATTTCGCGCATCCGTTTCAATCCCGTTTCGATTTCGGTCAGATATTCATTTGCGTCTTCGGGCAGAGCAACATTATTTGCCTCAAGATCGACGCGTACCAGCTCACTGAACAGTGAGGCCTGGCGTAGTGGGGCTTGCAGGTCGTGAGCGGCAACGAACGCGAAATCCGCAAGGCTTTCATTTAGCCGCGCGAGCTTCGCCTCATTCTCTTTGAGCTCGCTTATGTCTGTTGCGACCGCGAGAATAAAGCGCTGGCCATCGCGGGAGGTCATCGGGATTTTATCTGTTGATATCCAACCTTGCTTGCCGTCCTTCGGCGCATAAGATTCGATGATATTACGACGGGCTTTGCCGCTTTCGATCACTTTGAGATCATCGGCCAGATATTTGGCGGCCATCTCAGGGAATAGGTCTTCGGTTGCTTTGCCTTCCACCTCTGCCGGGTCAGACAGGTTGACCGACTCAAGTGCTGCCTTGTTTGCGCGCAGGACTGTATTCTTGTCGTCTTTATACCAGATGCGCGCAGGCACGTTATCCAGAACGGCGCGAAGCTCTCTTGCCAGGGCTCGGTTTTCAAAAAAAGCATTCTGCAGCTCGATTGCCTGACCCATATGGCTGGCAATGATGTGCATGAGATGGATCTGCCAGTCCTCAAACGGTTCGGTTCTCGCAGCCATATCGCTGAAGCTAACTGCTCCGAAGAATTGCTCCTGAACAAAAATCGGTGCGCCAATATAACTTCTGAACGGGGCTTTATCGAAGGCAGGATGCGGCACGCAGTCTTCATCCTGAAAATCAGCAAGCGCAACCAGCTGATGATCCTCCGCGACGAGGTCGCATAGCGTGTCTTCAAGACTGAGAACGTCACCTTGGGTCAGGCCGATATCCGTCCCATGGAGTTCAAGAACCTCATACTGGTTGTTCGCAATGCGGGACGCGAAGCCGTGAGAGAGCCCCAGCGCCTGAGCGCCGATTTTTAACATTTGCTGGCGGAACCGTTGTGGATCGCTTGCGGCAATGGGTACGGTCTCGACAATTTGCTCCAGAGCGTTCTGGAACAGGCGCTTTCCTGTGACGGTGTGGAAGGTGACGGTCAGCCTGTCTTTCGACGCGGGCCGGAAAGAGACATCAAACCAGTGCGGTTTTACACCGTCAGAATCATAAAACACCTCACGGCGTATCGGGGTCTGATCGTTCAGCGCATTTGCATAGTCGGCGAAATGTTCTTGCTCTCGCAGCGCAGGAAAGCGATTGAGCATCGTATTGCCGATGAGTTCATCAGGCGTTGACCCGTTGAAGTACACATTAGCAGCGTTAGCGGCGAGGATCATAAAGTCGGTTGGCTCACCGTTCTCGTCGCGGATGGCTTCCAACAGTAATACGCCTGCGTCAGACGAATCTAGAATCATCTGATTTATGAGTGCGCTTTCGGCAATCGTCTGGGACAGAGATTGAGCGCTACGGGCAATTTTGTGGTTCTCGATCAGGCCGGTGACGACATTGGCGAGGCTTGCCAGGCGTTGACGGTCATTAGACGTGAATTCGCGTGATTCGTAGTCGATCAGGCACAGTGTCCCTAATGCGTAGCCTTCTGCCGTGATGATTGGAGAGCCGGCATAAAATCGTATTTCCGGTTCCCCTGTAACCAACGGATTGGATGCAAAACGTTCATCCTGAAGCGCGTCTTCAACGACAAACACACCGGTGCTTCGGATTGCATAGTCACAGAATGCCACGCCGCGCTCTGTCTCTGTAACGCCCTCAAGTCCCTGATTTGATTTGAACCATTGCCGGTGTTCATCAACCAGAGAGATGAGCGATACGGGTACGCCGAAAATATCGCGTGCAAGCGCTGTTATATTATCGAAACGCGGGTCCGGCGCCGTGTCGAGAAGTTCAGCTTCACGCAGTGCTCGGAGCCTTTCGGCTTCGGATGGTGGATGTACCAAAAGTGTCTCCGGGACGTTCTTCAGGGTTATCGGGATACATGTTCATTTTATTTTCGCCGGTGTTCAGGCCGGTCATATGTCGTAGAACCTACTTCAATGAACTTTAACCACCGGTTATCGCAGCCACTGATTTGAAGCTTACGCTAGGACAGTCTTGTCCAATGCTCGGGAGAGGCTAACTTGCGGGTGAAAAGTCTTCTGAGGAAACCAAATATGTCTGTACCAGCTATCTTCGACAAAATGCGTCTGCCGATTATCGGATCGCCGCTCTTTATCATTTCTCAGCCGGAGCTGGTGATTGCGCAGTGTAAGGCCGGTATTGTCGGTTCGTTCCCGTCGTTGAATGCGCGTCCTGCCAGCCAGCTCGATGAATGGCTGGACCAGATTACATCCGAGCTCGATAGCTACAACAAAGCGAATCCGGATCGCCCGGCCGCGCCGTTTGCGGTCAATCAGATCGTCCACAAATCGAACGACCGCCTCGATTATGATGTTGAGATGTGTGTGAAGTATAAAGTGCCGTTTGTGATCACTTCGCTGGGCGCGCGCGAAGAGGTCAATCAGGCCATCCATTCCTATGGTGGCGTTGTTATGCACGACATTATCAACGTGGTGTTCGCGCACAAGGCACTTGAAAAAGGCGCAGACGGATTGATCGCCGTAGCAGCCGGTGCGGGCGGGCACGCTGGCAAGCTCTCTCCTTTCGCTCTCATTCAGGAAATCCGCGAATTCTTCGATGGCCCTCTGGCTCTCTCAGGTTCCATCGCAAATGGCGGTGCTGTCGCGGCGGCGCAGGCTATGGGCGCTGACTTTGCCTATATGGGGTCTGCGTTCATTGCGTGTGACGAAGCTGTAGCGGTCGATGGCTACAAAGACATGATCGTCGATAGCGCGGCGAAGGACATTGTTTACTCAAACCTCTTCACCGGTGTTCACGGCAATTATCTAGCGCCATCTATCGCCAAAGCGGGCCTTGATCCGAACGACCTGCCGGAAAGCGATCCGTCCAAAATGAACTTCGGTTCTGGTGGCAATCAGAAATCCAAAGCGTGGAAGGACATTTGGGGCTGCGGTCAGGGCATTGGTGCGATCAAAAAGCGGACGCCGGTTGCGGAATATGTCGACAAACTTGAAGCCGAGTACAAAGCAGCGATTGCCGCTCTGGTGCGCGGTGAGGCCGCGAATTTGAAAGCGCTGACCCAAGGCGCATAAAACGATCCAACGCTGACAATTCGACAATAAGACTACCGCTCTTCATAGCTGAGGAGCGGTTGTTTTGTCTGACTTCACCCCCATTCTGGGGCTACCCTATCTTCTGTCCAATCAGGCGCAGAAGCACGTCACCCTGAATGAAAGCCTGCGCGCACTGGACGGGCTGTTGCAGCTGGCTGTTCTGAACAGAGATCAGGCGACACCACCGTCTGGACCGGCTGAAGGGGATCGCCATTTAATCTTTTCGGGCGCGACGGGTGACTGGACCGGCCATGACGGTGAGCTTACATTGTTCTCTGATGGGGAGTGGCATTTTTTTGTGCCTCAAACCGGCTGGCGCGTCTGGGTGGAGGATGAAGCGCGGTTTCTGGTTCGGCATGGCTCAGGCTGGCGTGAAACCACGTCTGACGAGCTGCAGAATTTGGCATTGCTTGGAGTGGGCGCCACGGCCGATGCGAACAATCCACTTCTAGCAAAGCTGAACGATGCGCTGTTTACCGCAGTTGAAAGTGCAAACGGTGGCTCTGGTGATCTTCGGGTTAAACTCAACAAGGAGGCCGGTTCTAACTTTTTATCGCTTCTCTTCCAGAACGGCTATTCCAGCCGGGCGGAGATCGGCCTCGTCGGTGATGATGATCTGGTTGTGAAAGTGTCTCCGGACGGGGCGGTGTTTCATGAAGGATTACGTGTCGACAGGGCTAGTGGTCAGGTGAGCTTTCCGAACGGGTCGCCGCAAATTCGTGAGCTCTTGAGCGCGAACCGAACTTATTACATCCGCACCGATGGTAGCGACTCCAATGACGGTCTTGCAGATAGCGCGTCAGGTGCATTCCTGACATTCGCGCGCGGTGTTGAAGCGGCCTTGTCGCTTCATCATGGCACGCACGAAGTCACTCTGGAATTCGGTGCGGGAAGCTTCTCCATAGGGGGCGGATTGATCGCAGCGTCCGCAGACTATCATATCAACATCCGCGGCGCTGGGTATGACCAGACCACGCTGGATGGGAAGCTGGAGCTGTCGGGCGGCGTGATCGCCACGGTGAGGGATGTGCATGTCACTGGCGCCGGCCAGAATGCAAGCTTGCGGACGGGCTCAGGTGCATCGCTCTCCATTCTTGGCAATGTGCGCGTGTCTGAAGGCACCCATTCTCACGTTATAGCGACGGGCAACTCAACCATTTTGCTAACGCATGGCAAGGTGCGGGTTGGGGCAGGGGGTGTTTCGCTTTTTGCGTCGACGACTGGTTCGCTAATCCAGCTCTGGCCGGGGCTGCGCGTCGTTACTGAGACAGCGGTGAGCTTTTCTAATGCCGTCGCGCGGACGACAGAGTGCGGTGTGATCACATGGCAATCCGCGACAGTGGATGAAGCGCTGGGGGCGATCTCGGGCACGCGCTTCAGCTGCAATACAAACGGCGTCATCCAGACCTATTCAGGCGGGGCGACTGCCATTCCGGGCACAGTTGCAGGCACCGAAACGAATGGCGGCGTATACGCCTGATTATCACAAATCTTCAGAAGAGAATGGAGGCGCCACATGGATGGTGACTGGTTTGGAATGGCCGCAAGCGCGGCTGGTGGCGGCGTCTTCGGCGTGATCGGCACGCTGCTGGGGCGGGTTGCAGGCTATTTTGAGACGAAGCAGCAGCAGGCGTTTGAACGCGACCGCTGGCAGCATAATGCGGCGATGACCCGATTGCGGATGGAGGTCAGTCGCGTAGAGGCAGAGGCGGAATTAAACGCTGTTCAGGCTGAAGGCTCATGGCAGGGGCTGACAGCGAGTGTTGCAGCCGATGCCGCGCTCGCATCCGGTTATCAGTTTGTGGACGCGATACGGGCGCTCACCCGCCCTGCGCTGACGCTGCTTCTTTGGCTGATCACGGCAACGGTTTTCTTCAATGTCGATGATGCGCTGAAAGCGCGGGTTGTGGAGACGGCGGTATTTGCTGCAACGGCTGCGACGCTCTGGTGGTTTGGTGACCGGACGAGCCCATCGGGACGACGCTATCCAGCGTAAATAGCCCCCGCCAATAGCGTTGCTGCGGCCAGAAGCGATGCGAGTATGCGCAGCCGGACGTAAAGGATCGGATAGCCTGCATGCACATCGAATGCGAGTAGCACAAGAAAGCCTGCCGCGAGCATGTAGAGACCGGCAGGCAAAAGCGGGCCGATGCCGCCATTCATCGGGTCGCCGAAGACAAGCCCAGCTGCGCCGAGTATAGCTGCGAAAAAGCCCCAAAGGCTTGCCGTAACAGCTATGATCATCACGGATGTTTTCGGCTTGTCGCCTTCAATACCGAAAGCGGTGCCCCATCGGGCGCCGCCCATGAAGGACAGGATTATAGCGCCATAAATCAGAAGTGACAAAAGCGCGATCTGCCAGAAACCGATAATACTTTCTGGCTCTTCCAGACCGAGCAGGGCAGACGCCTGCCAGGGCGCGAGGCTAGCCCAGCAGGAGATGAAAAAGGGAAGAAGCCCGGCGAGCGTCATGCCCATGACAGCTTTGCCTGTGCGTTCAACCATGTCTGCTTACTCCGGTATGGCTAGTGATTTATCGCACCAGATAGGGCGGTTTTCCATCCATCCAAATTGCGCTGGCGCTTGTCGGCGTCCATTTTCGGCTCAAAGCGTGCGGCGATGCGGCGATGTTCATGCCATTCGTCCAGCGTCATCCATCCCAGCTCGCCTGCAGCGAGTACAGCTGCGCCAAGAGCGGTCATTTCAGGATATTCTGGCTTCTCGACCGGACGGTTGGTGATGTCTGCAAGAAATTGCAGGAACCAGTCATTCTCTGCCATGCCGCCATCCACGCGCAGCTCGTCAACCCGGCAGCCATCGCTTTCAAAGGCATTGAGAAGATCGAGTGTCTGATAGGCACCTGCTTCAAGACCAGCGCGCACGATGTGAGCTGCGCGCGTACCGCGGGACAGGCCGGTAATCTGGCCACGTGCATCCGGCGCCCAATGCGGAGCACCAAGGCCGGTGAATGCAGGTACGAAATAGACGCCGCCATTGTCATCAAGGCTGCTCGCCATTTCCTCTGTCTCCGCAGCCTGAGAAATCAGCCCAAGCTCATCGCGCAGCCATTTGATCACAGTGCCCGCATTGAAGATTGAGCCTTCCAGCGCCCAGTTAAGGCGTCCCTGGGCCTGAAAACCGGTAGTGGCCAAGAGGCGGTTCTTCGAAACGGGAAGCTCCGTGCCCGTATTGGCAACCAGAAACGCGCCTGTGCCGTAAGTGATCTTCGCTTCACCTGTCTTCACGCAGCCCTGACCGACGAGCGCAGCCTGCTGGTCTCCGACCATGGACAGGATTGGGATGGCTTTGCCGAACAGGTCTTTATCCGTCTCGCCAAAACTGCCGCCGGTGGATGCAATGCTCGGCAGAACGCTCCATGGGATGCCAAAGATGTCGCAAAGACGCGTCGACCATGAAGACGCCGCCAGATCCATAAGTGATGTGCGGCTGGCATTGGTGACATCGGTCGAATGTTCGCGCCCTGAGGTCAGGCGTGCGAGCAGGAAGCTATCGACGGTACCGAAGGCGGCTTTACCCGCTTCAGCGGCGTCGCGCGCGCCCGGAACGTTATCAAGAATCCAGCGGATTTTCGTCGCGGAAAAATATGGATCAAGAAGAAGGCCGGACAGCGCCTGAACTTCTTCTGCAACGCCGGATTTGGCGAGTTCGGCGCAGAATGGGGCGGTGCGTCGGTCTTGCCAGATAATGGCAGGGCCATATGCTTCGCCGGTGTCTTTGTTCCACAGAAGCGTCGTTTCGCGTTGGTTGGCGATACCGATTGCGGCGATCTTGTCGACACCGCCGCAGTCTTCAATGACGCGCCGGCAGACCTTCAGTGTGTGAGACCAGATATCTTCCGGGTTTTGTTCTACCCAACCGTCATTTGGAAATGTGAGGCCAATCTCTGACTGGGCGACAGGTCCGGCATGCAGATCCTTATCAAAGGCAATGGCACGCGTTGATGTGGTCCCCTCATCAATGACGAGAATAAAATCGCTCACACTCTGTCTCCCTCTTATCCGTCAGCATCATTGATGGGATGGGACGATTTCGCAACATGAGAGCGTAAGAGAATTCCAAAAAAGAAAACGCCCGCAAAAGGCGGGCGTTTCCATGTGTTTGATTGTGCAGCGTGGATTAGAACGCAGCTTGCGCACCGAAGAGCAGAACGTCTGTTGTCGCGTCGCGATCAGACCATGTGCTGCCATCCGGGAAGTTGCCGCCTGACACGAAGTTCAGAGGCGCAAAGCCTTCTACGTGAACCAGCTCTGCGAACAGGTTGATGTTCTCGCCGACAAAACGTGAGTAGCCGAGAACCAGCTGGTTCTGACGTTCCCACGGCGCGCCATCATCACCGGCACGGAAGTTAGAGAACTCCAGAGACACAGCATTCAGGTAACGACCATTCGGGTGCTGGTCGCCAAAGCCGTAGCGACCGCCGAGCGTGAAGGCGTGTGTACGCTGTGCTTCATACTGGCTGAGCGGGTTTGTCGGATCCGGAACGGCAGAGCCCGGCCAGTCTTTTGTTGTCGATGCGAATTCACCGAGCAGCTCAAGTGGGCCGAAGTTTGCGCGTCCATAGACAGACCATGCCGGGTTGTTTTCCGCGCACGGGTTGAAGTGGAAGACAGGATAATCCTGGCAGTAAGCTGACGCGTGTGTGTAGCTCGCGCCGACCATTGCGGAATTCTCGTCGCTCAGCGCGAATGTGTAGTTACCGTCGACTGCGAAGTTGTTCACGCGAGATGGCACGTTCGTGCCGCTCACAGGAGAGTTGTGCGCACGGAATTGGGAGCCGCCCTGAATAGCCATTGCACGAAGCATCAGGCCGTCCTGCACGTAACCAACCTGAGCGCCATAAGCGAGGCCCGCAAAGGCGTGCCAGTTGGTAGAGTTTGTGAACGGGCTGACTGAATCGTTCAGGCCAAACGGCGTGTAGAGCTTACCGATTGCAGCGTAGAGCGGGCTATCGTCGAGGTTACCGAAGAGCATATACGCTTGACGCGCTTCGATCTGGTTGCGGCCGAGCGATGTGATCGTGCCAGAACCGAAGCTTTGTTCAGGGCTGTACTGAAGCTCGACATAACCGGTGATCCAGTCGTTCAGCTGCGCTGTAACAGCGAGGTTTGCTGAGTGGATAACGGCCTCGGAAACGTTCTCGCCGATCTGATTAGCAGATGTCGGGTGACGCATGAGGTAACCAAACTTGCTGTCACGGTTGCTCTGCTGAATGTTCGCGAGTGCTGTGATCTGGCCGCTCAGCGTGAGCGAGCTTGTCAGGTCGCCGTTCTGACGCGCGCGCAGCTGTACGACCGGCTTCGTGCTGATGTCTTCGGCGTGGTCCAGAATGCGGTATGAGTAATCTACGTTAGTAGAGACAAAGCCATTGCGGTTGTTTGTGGCAGCTTCTGCGGATGTGTCCGGAACGCGGACAATGCCTTCTTCAGCACGAAGCGAGCGAACTTCTTCGCGAAGTTCTGCGTTCTGCTGTTCCAGACGCTCCAGGCGCTCAAGAAGTTCTTCATTTGTGATTGTTTGTGCGAAAGCTGATGGCGCTGCGACCAGCATCGCAATAGCACTTACGGCTGTTACTAGAGATTTCATTTGGTCCCCATATATTACGCGTTCCGACCGCGTTGCGTCCCAGAGTTCTCGCGGATGGTCGGCACTGATATGCAGGTTCAAAAGTTCACCAAAACGTGAAGCATTCCCTACCAAATTGCGTGGGAATCTTCAGACCGCGGTAAAATCCGGTTTTGGTAAGCTGCGAACCCTCCCGTAAGAGCGCAGCTTCTTTGGCTGTCACTCCCTTAAATCGCTTCAAATTTTCCTGAAGAGATGACCTCACATAAATCGTGGATATTCGGGCGGCAAGAGTATTTGCTGAAAATTAGGTGCCTAAAATTTGAGCGTATACTTGCCGAACAAATGTTATCGATAACACCCTTATTGGCTTAATATCATTGCTGGTTGGCGCATAATGGCGTTCAGGCAAAGAAAAAGGGAAGCTGTGTGGCTTCCCTTAGACGTTTATTTTTATTGTATTTTTTATGAATGGCACCGAGGCTGCGGCCAGGTGTGGGGGACAGGATGACGGGGCGCAACCCGCGGTGCCATTTGACTTATTTGTAACATAATGCCCAAAAATCAACAATACTTGCCCAAAAATAATGCGCATCTTAAGCACGAAAAAAAACTAAACGGGGTCACGGTTTTGAATCTCTTCATAAAAATTCTGATGCTCTAGGTAGATTTTTTGGGAATTAACCATGAGCACTACTGTTTTTACGGGCAATTCGGTTTGTTTTGACAGTTTCGATTCGTTCCGGATTGGCTATGCTTCGGTTTGAATTCTACGAATGCCGGACAGGAAACAATGCAGCTCTACTATTCAAAGACATCGCCGTTTGCGCGTAAAGTGCGAGTGCTTCTCTCCGAGCATGGATTAACTGACCGTGTTCAGATGGAAATTGTCTCAGTACTTGAGGACGCTAAAAGCACGCCGAACCCGCTCGGCAAAATCCCTTGTCTGATTACGCCTGACGGAGACACCGTATATGACAGCCCGGTTATCTGTGAATGGGTGGAAGCTTTTGCCACGGATGCGGACATAGCCCGTGATGACGCGTACTGGCGTATTCTGAAGTTACAGGCGCTGGGTGACGGCATTATGGATGCAGCGTTCAACACGGTGATGGAGAAAAACCGCCCAGCCGATCAGCAATCGTCTTTCTGGATTATCAGATGGCGTGAAGCGATTGAGCGTGGGGTTACGGAAGCTGCGGAGCTTGTCACGCCTGTTGAAGATCGTCTGGATCGGGGGCAGGTCGCCATTGCGTGTATGCTTGGCTATCTGGATTTCCGTATAACGGACTTTGACTGGCGAGCAGCGCATCCGTCGCTGGCACAATGGTATGAGCCAGTGTCGCAACGCGAGAGCATGGTTTCTACAGCGCCTCCAGCGGCGTAATAAAAAAGGGCGATCACTGATCGCCCTTCTTCATACTCATGTTCTAATAAAACTAACTCGCCTGAACGCTGGCGATCCAGTTGTCGACGCGCTGTTCAAGCAGGTTGAGCGGAAGTCCGCCGCCGCCGAGAACCGCATCGTGGAAGCCGCGAATGTCAAAGTCGTCACCCAGAACTTCTTCTGCGTTTGCGCGAAGGTCCTGAATGAAGATCATGCCGATTTTATAGCCTGTTGCCTGACCAGGATCGGCAATATAGCGCTCGACTTCTGACAGTGCCTGCGCATCCGTGATTGCAGAGTTCTCCTGGAAGTAGGCAACAGCCTCTTCGCGGGTCCAGCCCTTCACGTGGAGGCCTGTGTCTACAACGAGACGGATCGCGCGCCAGATTTCAGACCCGAGGCGGCCGAACTGGGAGAGCGGGTCCTGATATGTGCCCGGGATTTCCTGCGCGAAATGCTCTGTGTAGAGCGCCCAGCCTTCAACATATGCGCCGTAGAATTGCTGTGTGCGGAACTGCGGGATACCCGTCAGCTCCTGCGCGATAGCAATCTGCATGTGGTGGCCCGGAAGTGCCTCGTGATAGGCGATGACTTCCAGTTCGCGTTTTGGCATCGCTGTCATGTCAGACAGGTGTGCGTAGTAAACGCCCGGGCGCGAGCCGTCTGGTGTGCTCGGATAGTAGTGCTGAGCTGCGCCATCGCGCTCACGGAAGGCTTCTACGCGGCGAACTTCCAGCTCGGCTTGCGGCAGAAGACCGAAATACTCTGGCAGTTGAGATTCGATGTTTTCGACATAGTATGTCGCCGCATCAATATAGCCCTGACGACCTTCATCCGTGTTCGGGAAGTACAGGCGCTCGTCGTCTTTGTTTTCACGCAGGAAGACGAAGAATTCCTGTAGAGTGCCCTCGAAGCCGAAGTCGCGCATGACGGAAACCATCTCACCGCGAAGGCGTGCGACTTCTTCAAGGCCCAGTTCGTGGATTTCATCTGCCGTCATGTCAGTGGTGGTGTAGTAACCGAGGCGCTGCTGATAATACGCCTCGCCATCAGGCAGTTCGGACACGCCAAATGCTTCTTCAGTATTGGCGACGTCAGTTTCCAGAAAGTTGATCATATTGTTGTAGGCGCTGAGGAAGCTGCCAGTGAGGGCGGCTTCAACGTCTGCAACGAGCTCTTCGCCACGTTCTTCTGTGATCGTGCCGGCCTCTACCAGCGCTGCAATCTTGCCTTTCGCGTCTGCGAAGATCGCAGAGTCCTCGCCTTCGGTGAACGGTGCGCCAGTCACAATATTCTGTGATTGTTCAGCCGCTGCACGATAGGCGAAAGCTGGTGGGCGAATACCCATCTGCGCTGCGTCTTCAGCCTGAGAAACGAGGCTGTTCACCATCGTCGCAAAGCCGTCGAGACGCGAAATATAGGCCAGCATGTCTTCTTCAGAAGAAACACCGTGGAAGTTGATCATGAACTGGGCTGGATAAGTCTGCCAGCCGCTTTGCGTGAAGATGTAGCTGTGATGGCGCCACTGCCAGTTCTCTTCAGCCTGCGCGAGAATGAACTCATAGAGATCCCATGACATCTTCGCTTCTGCGTCGAGCAGGTCGTAGTCGAAGTTTTCCTGCATTTCAGCTGTAACCGCGCGTCGCCATTCAAGCTGTTCCAGCTGCGCTTCCGGAGAGACATCGTCGATCTCGTCATAGCGTTCTTTGCGGCCGAGCGTGGTCAGCGTCATAGGGCTGAGCATCAGCTCTTCTTCGTACTTTTCGTCGAACCATGCATTCAGGCGTGCCGTTTCCGCAGCAACCTGTTCGGCAGTTGGTGTGGCGGCTGCCGGTGT
>CENJ01174091.1_pt1 | contig 21096 bp, 26 predicted proteins | sample 356161 | NCBI WGS metagenome assembly CENJ01 (sample SAMEA2619531, study PRJEB7988) | marine metagenome | biome: marine biome (ENVO:00000447); feature: surface water layer (ENVO:00002042); material: "saline water (ENVO:00002010), including plankton (ENVO:xxxxxxxx)" | depth 5 m
GTTTGAAGGGAACAGCCCAAAAACCAAGACTTTCCGTATTTAGAAGCAACAAACAAATTTATGTTCAACTAATCGACGATGAATCAGGCAAGACAATACTTGCAGCTTCAAGTAGGGAAGTGAATATCGCAGAAAACCAAGAAAATAAAATTCTTAAAGCTCAAAAAGTGGGTAAGCTAATCGCAGAAAGGGCTAAAGAGAATGGAATTAAAGAAGTCATTTTTGATAGAGGCGGTTATCTTTATCATGGTAGAGTAAAAAATTTGGCAGAAGCAGCGAGAGAAGAAGGTTTAAAATTTTAAAATTATGGCAACAGAAACACTCAAAAAAGTAAAGTCTTCAGACATTGAATTGAAAGAAACGGTTGTAGAAATTAACCGAGTAGCCAAAGTAACAAAAGGTGGTAGAACCTTTAGTTTCACAGCTATAGTTGTAGTTGGTAATGGAAATGGGGTTGTAGGTCATGGCCTAGGTAAAGCAAGTGAAGTCGTTGACGCAATTCAAAAGGGAATTGAAAACGCAAAGAAAAACTTGATAAAAGTTCCAGTAATAAACGGAACAATACCTCATCAGCAAGAAGGTAAATATAGTGGTGGTAGAATCTTTATCAAACCTGCCTCAAATGGTACGGGCGTAATCGCTGGAGGTGCTATGAGGGCTGTTTTAGAATCTGCTGGTGTAAATGACGTATTAGCTAAATCAAAAGGAAGCTCCAATCCACACAATGTTGTAAAAGCTACCTTAGATGCACTAAGCAAATTAAGAGATCCATATACCATTGCACAACAAAGAGGAGTTGAACTGAACAAAGTATTTAACGGATAAATTATCATGGCTAAACTCAAAATCACAAAGGTGAAAAGCGTAATCAACCGCTCAGAAGATCAGAAAAGAACTATGACCGCCCTTGGATTGCATAAAATTAATCAATCCAAAGAAGTTGAGGACAGTCCTATGATAAAAGGAATGATTCGTAGGGTAGAACATTTATTAAAAATAGAAGAAATCTAATATGAACTTACATAGTCTAAAACCTGCTGAAGGTTCAATAAGGAAACGAAAACGAATAGGAAGAGGTCAAGGGTCTGGTAGGGGTGGAACTTCTACTAGAGGACACAAAGGAGCCCAGTCTAGATCGGGTTATTCCAAAAAACTTGGATTTGAAGGAGGACAAATGCCTCTTCAAAGGAGAGTCCCTAAATTTGGGTTTAAAAACTTTAGAAGGAAAGAATATACAGGAATAAATCTTGAAAAGCTTCAAAGTTTAGCTGAAAAGTATAAGCTCAAAGAAATATCCCATTCCAAACTACAGGAGTTAAATTTGGTTCAAAAATCTGAGAAAATCAAAATCTTAGGTAGAGGCGAACTCAAATCAAAACTCACTGTCAAAGCACATGCTTTTTCTGCTAAAGCAATAGAAGCAATCGAATCTGCAGGTGGAAAAACAGAAACCATTTCATAGACGATGAAAAAATTTATCCAAACAATAAAAAATATCCTAAGTATCGCCGAGCTTAAAGACCGTTTGTTACAAACTCTTTTGCTTCTATTGGTTTATCGTGTAGGAACTTTTATTGTCATTCCAGGCGTCAACCCAGTTGTTCTTGATGCATTAAATGCAGCCAGCAAAGGGGGAGGCCTTCTTGATTTTGTAAATACATTTTCTGGAGGAGCATTTAATAGAGCCTCAATTTTTGCCTTGGGTATAATGCCCTACATCTCAGCATCTATCATCATACAGCTATTAAGTATTGCTGTGCCTCAATTTCAGAAAATGCAAAAAGAGGGTGAAGATGGCAGGAGACGTCTTAATCAGATTACTAGATATTTAACTATCGCCATAACAGGTGTTCAAGCATTTGCTTATTTGGCAAATCTGAAAAGTACAAAATCTGAAGCTATATTGGCTTTCGGTGAAAACCCACTCATGCATCCAGCCTTGTTTATGGTTGTCGGTGTTTTGGTATTGATAGCAGGAACTATGTTTACCATGTGGTTAGGTGAGAGAATTACAGATAGAGGCCTGGGAAATGGTATTTCTTTAATCATCATGGTGGGTATCATAAGCAGCCTGCCCTTCTCCATCCTGGCTGAATTTAATGGAAGGTTTCAAGGCAATGGCGGACCAATCATTTTCATTGTTGAAATGATATTTTGGCTTGCTGTCATTCTAAGCGTAATTTTATTGGTGCAGGGTACAAGAAGGATTCCTGTTCAATATGCAAAAAGAATTGTTGGAAAACGTCAATATGGAGGAGTCCGACAGTATTTACCTTTAAAAGTCAACGCAGCCGGGGTAATGCCCATTATATTCGCCCAAGCTTTAATGTTTTTGCCCTCAACCCTTATACAATTTTTCCCAGAAAATTCCCGTTCACAAAGCGTTTTGTTAAGCTTTGTCGATCCATATGCAATAGGGTACAACATTGTTTTCTTTTTGATGATCGTTTTATTTACCTATTTCTATACAGCAATACAATTCAACCCAACGCAAATTGCTGATGAACTGAAAAGAAATGGAGGATTTATTCCGGGTGTAAAACCAGGTAAGAAAACATCCAACTTCATTGATACAATCATGTCAAGAATAACTCTTCCCGGTGCAATTTATTTAGGGATAGTGGCAATATTTCCCTCAATTGCAGTTCGTTTAGGAGTAAATGATCAATTTGCACAATTTTTTGGAGGTACATCTTTGCTAATTATGGTTGGAGTAGTCCTGGATACACTTCAACAAATTGAAAGTTATCTTTTAATGAGACATTATGACGGACTAATGAAGTCAGGTAGAATAAAAGGAAGAACTAGTACAGGTGCTACTATGACCTAAAAATTCTTTGATTTTGAAGTAGATTAACATAAATTTGCAGACCCAAAAAAATAGATGGCTAAACAAGAAGCAATAAAACAAGATGGTGTAATAACTGAAGCCTTGTCCAATGCTATGTTTCGAGTTAAGCTGAACAATGGTCATGAGATATTGGCTACTATTTCAGGGAAAATGAGAAAGTTTTATATAAAGATTATACCAGGAGATAAGGTTTCAATAGAAATGTCACCGTATGATTTAACTAGAGGCAGAATTACCTACAGATATAAATAATGAAAGTAAGAACATCCGTCAAAAAGAGATCTGCAGATTGTAAGATCGTTAAACGAAATGGCAAGGTATACATAATCAATAAAAAAAACCCAAAATTTAAACAAAGACAAGGATAATGGCTCGAATTGCAGGTGTAGATTTACCCAAAAACAAAAGAGGAGTTATAGGACTTACCTACATTTTTGGTATAGGTTCTAGCAGATCGAAAGAAATTTTGGCAGAGGCCAAAATAGACGAAAGTAAGAAAGTTGGTGAATGGTCAGATGATGAGCTATCTGCGATAAGAAATTTGGTTGGAGAATTTAAATTGGAAGGTGAGCTTAGGTCAGAAGTACAAATGAACATTAAACGTCTAATGGATATAGGTTGTTATAGAGGTTTGAGACACAGGAAAGGTCTACCACTCCGAGGCCAAAAAACCAAAAACAACTCTAGGACGAGAAAAGGGAAGAAGGTAACTGTGGCAGGTAAAAAGAAATAGACATGGCAACAGGTAAAAAAACAGGAAATAAAAACAGAAAGGTTAGGGTAGAACCTCAAGGACAAGCTCATATTCAAGCTAGTTTTAACAACATAATTGTCAGCATTACCAATATGCAAGGTCAGGTTATTTCTTGGAGTAGCGCTGGTAAAATGGGTTTTAGAGGGTCTAAGAAAAATACCCCATACGCTGGTCAATTAGCCTCAGAAGATGCGGCGAAAGTAGCGGTAGAATTAGGAATGAGTAAAGTAGATGTATTGGTTAAGGGACCTGGTTCAGGAAGAGAGTCTGCCATAAGGTCACTTCAATCTAATGGTTTACAAGTACTCTCAATAACAGATATTACACCATTGCCACACAATGGATGTCGCCCACCTAAAAGAAGAAGGGTTTAACTTAGAATAAATAAAATGGCAAGATATAGAGGTCCAAAAAGCAAAATTGCGAGAAAGTTTAGTGAACCAATTTTCGGTCCCGATAAGGTTTTAGATCGAAAAAACTATCCTCCTGGGGTGCATGGTAACAAGAGAAGAAGAGGAAAAAAATCTGAGTACGCCATACAATTGGCAGAGAAACAGAAAGCAAAGTATACCTACGGTCTCTTAGAAAGACAATTTCATGGCTTGTTTGATAAAGCCGCCAGAAGTAAGGGCATTACAGGAGAAAACTTGCTAAAATTGCTAGAGTCAAGGTTGGATAATGTAGTATTTAGATTGGGCCTAACAAATACAAGACGAGGGGCAAGACAGCTAGTCAGCCATAAACACATCAAAGTAAATGGTGTCGTTACCAACATCCCTTCGTGTTTACTCAAGCCAGGCGACGTAGTCGAAGTTCGTGAAAAATCTAAATCACTCGAATTGATAACAGAAGCATTAAACACTAAAAGATCTTGGTCATGGCTTGAATGGGAGCCTAGTGGTTTTAAGGGTACATTCCTAAATTATCCTGACCGTTCAGAAATACCAGAGAACATTAAAGAACAATTAATTGTAGAATTATATTCAAAATAAGTAGATGGCAATATTAGAATTTCAAAAACCAGACAAAGTGGTTATGCACAAAGAGACCGAGTTTTACGGCCTTTTTGAATTTAGCCCATTAGAAAAAGGATATGGTATAACCATTGGAAATGCAATGAGAAGAATCTTGTTGTCCTCATTAGAAGGATATGCAATCACGACTGTCAAGATTCCAGAAGTTGATCATGAATTTAGCACAATTAAGGGTGTAATTGAAGACGTTTCGGAGATAATACTTAACCTAAAACAAGTTCGCTTCAAAAGAATAACTGATTCAACAGAAGCCGAAAAAATCTATATATCAGTTAAAGGTAAAGAAGTGCTTTCAGCTGGAGACATTGGTAGGTATACAAGCTCCTTTGAAATACTAAATCCTGATTTGGTAATTGCTCGAATGGAACCGTTTGTCAATTTTGATATGGAAATTAGCGTCGAAAAAGGAAGAGGTTATGTGCCATCAGAAGACAATTTGCCAACAGACGCACCAGTAGGTGTGATTCCGGTAGATTCTATCCATACACCGATCAAAAATGTAAAATACAAAATCGAAGACTTCCGAGTTGAACAAAGAACAGATTTTGAAAAGTTAATCTTTGAAGTAACTACAGATGGCTCTATTCATCCTGAGGAGGCACTAAAAGAAGCTTCGAAAATCATGATTCAACACTTGGTTTTATTTTCAGACGAGAGCATCCTCTTGGATACTCAGGTTAAATCTAAAGCACAAGAAGTCGATGAAAATTTATTACATATGAGAAAAATTCTCAAGACGCCACTTTCTGATCTTGACCTTTCAGTTAGAGCTTACAATTGTTTGAAAGCGGCGGAAATCAGATCTTTAGGTGAATTGGTAAGCTTTCACATAGAAGATTTATTGAAATTTAGAAACTTCGGAAAAAAGTCTCTCACTGAGTTGGAAGAATTTGTGAGGGAAAAAGGTCTAAATTTCGGAATGGATATCTCAAAATACAACTTGAACGACGAATAATAGGGAAGTATGAGACACGGCAAAAAGTTCAATCACCTGGGAAGAAAAAAGGCGCACAGAGATGCCATGTTAATGAATATGGCAAACTCTCTTGTTGAGCACAAAAGAATATTTACAACAGTAGCTAAAGCGAAAGCTCTCAAAAAATATATCGAACCTCTTGTTACCAAGGCAAAAAATGACACTATGCATTCTCGTAGAACAGTTTTTTCTTACCTTAGAAATAAGTATGCGGTTAAAGAGCTTTTTGGTGAAGTAGCGAATAAAGTTGCTGATCGGCCTGGAGGATATACAAGAATTCTAAAAACAGAAAATCGCTTAGGTGATAATGCAGAAATGTGCATGATTGAACTCGTTGATTTCAATGAAGCAATGCTTGAAGCTAAACTTACAACAGGTAAGAGCAGCAGTAGTACGTCTGGTGGAAAAAAACGAACTAGAAGAGGAAAAACTGGTGCCAAAAAACTTGAAGCAAAGGGTGTAGAAACTGAGTTGGGTGAGACAAAAGAAAAGGAGCTAAAACAAAATGAGGAAAGCGAAAGTCCACAAGTTGAAGGAAAAGAGGAACAGACGAATCAGGCTGAAACAACTTCATCTAAGGATGCGCTGAACCGGGAACAAACAGAGGATAACAGCCCGTCCACTGAAGTAGAAGATACCGATAAATAAGAACTCGTCTCTTGAGAAATACGTTTCTCTTCGGTTTATTTCTACTCTTCATTTCTTGTAAAAGGACGAAAGAGTACCCAAATAATACTGTTCCCTTTATCAATGTAAATAAAATCATCTTAGACTATATTCAACAGAATTTTTCTGATAGTATAATCAAAGTAGCGATTTATAAGTCCTATACTGACACAATCAACATAAGTAAGAAGGACTTACTGGACCATAAAAAATTATTTCAATTTAAAATCAGTCCTCAAAAGTGGGCTACTGATTTTATACAAGTTCCACACCAAGGCACTAGCACCAAGGATATTATACACCTAAGATCAAATCAAACTAACGAAAGGGTGAAAGAAATAAAAATTGAATTTAGTGAACAATTGCCCACAACCATATTTATTGATGCCAATGAGAATGACTTTCTTACTTCAAATCGTCGAATGATCTTTATTGAAGAGAAAGAAATAAACTTCACTACAAACTTTGAGATTAAACCAATTAATAAAGAAAAAATAGTTTTAAAATTTATATCAAAACCATGACAGTTGCTTACGTTTTTCCCGGACAAGGAGCCCAATTTGTTGGAATGGGTTATCCACTATATGAACAATTTGAGAAGGCAAAAATAATTTTTGAGGAAGCAAATGATATACTAGGTTTCAATATTACCGACATAATGTTTAATGGTAATGACGAAGATTTAAAACAGACCAAGGTTACTCAGCCTGCAATTTTTTTACATTCTGTAGTAAGAACACAATTATTGAAAAACTTTGAAGGCATCATGACAGCAGGACATTCACTGGGAGAATATTCTGCTCTAGTCGCGGCTAAAGTTCTAAATTGGCAAGATGCCCTGAAATTGGTATCTGCAAGAGCACAAGCCATGCAAAAAGCTTGTGAAAACCAACCAGGTACAATGGCTGCAATCATAGGTTTAGAAAACAAAATTATTGAAGGTGTTTGCGAGGATATCAATGGAATTGTTGTTCCTGCCAACTATAATACAGAAGGACAACTGGTGATTTCTGGTGAAGTTGATGCTGTAAAAAAAGCGTGTACTAAGCTTACAGAGCACGGAGCAAAACGAGCGCTTTTACTAAATGTTGGCGGTGCTTTTCACTCTCCTATAATGGCAAGCGCGGCAGATGAATTAAAGTCAACTATAGAAAAGATCTCATTTCAAAGTGCGGCAATTAAAATTTTTCAGAACGTCACCGCAATGTCTTACACTGATGCCAATCAGATAAAAAATAATCTCATAGATCAACTTACGGGACCCGTAAAATGGGCACAAACAATAAAAAATATGCTGGATAATGGTGTCACTAAATTTGTTGAAATTGGTCCCGGTAGAGCGCTTCAAGGTATGATCAAAAAAATTGATCGAAGTACGGATACCGAGGGACTGAGCTGATTCTATGGTTTAATTAGAACTTCAAAATCGTTATAGAGTTCTTCCAAAAAAGATGAAAACGCATTTTCACTAAGAAAAGTTTGTTGCATTAGATCATTCATGAATCGAAGACTTTTGTTAAACAAATTTGAAGAAAATTTTACCTTAATGTTAACATTGTTTGTAGATAGTTCATTTCTTTTCGGATTTCTTAAAATAAATGAGTATCCAAAGCATCATGATTGAGGTGGCAAGACAAAACTTAAATCCGTTTTGGGTGTCAATTGGATTCCCTCCAACCAATATTGTGGGTAAAATACTACCAATTATAATTCCTAATTCTAGGAAAATAAATAGAGTGCTCATGCTTCTCCCACGTGTTTTTGGAGATGCCAAATCAATTGCCCATGCGAAAATTGAGGGTGAATTAAATCCTGACGCAACACCTAATACCAAGGCGGAGAGAAAAAATAAGTTTAACGTATGAGTAAAAGATAACAACAATAGTCCAACTATCCAGAACATCGTTCCAACCAGTATTATGGGTATTCGGCCAAATTTATCGCTTAATTTACCTGCTACTATACGCGTGATTAAGGTACTGCATGTCATATAGATGAAGAAAACTCCTTTATTCTCAAGTTGAAATATTTTTTGGCTATAATCTGGAATTAACGTTAGTAAACAACCAAACGGAATAACACCAAAAAACATAATTATGGCTGGCTTTGCAACTTCAAGGGATAAAATTTCAGAAAACTTAATTCTTAGGTGTTTAAATTGAAACGCTTGTTTATTTGCTAAGGTTTCTTTCATGCCTAGAACTACCAAAATGGAGGCCAATGCAAAAAAAGCTGATACACCAAATAATACTTCAAATCCAAACTTATTTTTTATCAGGCTACCAAAACCCACTCCAATCATAAAGCCAATATTGTTCATTAATCCAACGAACCCCATTGCTTCTCCTCTTTTTTTTTGTGGTACTATGTCTGAGACATAGGCGACTGTAGCCGTTGGTTTAAAACCTGCAGAAAAACCGTGAAATAATCGAATAGCGATAAATGAAGAAGCCATTACAGCTAGAGGATAACTAAGTGAAGCCACGCATGCGATTCCTGCTCCTAATATCATGATTGGTAGTCTTCCAATTTTATCAGTAAGTACGCCACTAAAAGGTCTGCAAATGAGGGCTACAAACGCAAAACTACTAATAATCCAAGCTTTGTTTTTTGACCCCAATTGTTCTAGGTAGCTGCTCAGTTCTGGTATGATTAAATTGAAGCTAGTGAAGAAAAAAAGTGTACTGAGGCACAACATCCAAAACTGCCATGAAAAATGCCTCATAGGAAATAAAGAATTAAAGTTCTACTTTTTGAAACTCTTTTCCATTCCAATAACCAAGAAATTCTACATCCTGTGCAGACCGCATGATTAATTGTTTCACTTCTGGTATAGTATCTCTGCTGATCAGAACATCATTTTTTGTGTTGTTCATGGAGTTATAGACCTTCACCTTAACATAATAAGCTTTCCTTTTGGTTACTGGTTTTGTTGGTGGCCTGCCTTTTTTGCCTTTTTTGTCTTCAACAGTATTTTTTTTCTTGCTACTCACCGGAGTTTAAGTAAATATGCTGCAAACATATTCATTACCAATAATTTTCAAAGAATTATTGTTTTCATCATCCACAAGATTTACTCATTATGGTACGGATGGCCTACAGAAAGGGTATAAGCCCGGTAAATTTGCTCCACCAAAATAAGCCTTGCGATTTCATGTGGTAAGGTAAATGAGGATATTGAGATTTTTAATAAATTAAGTTTGTCAACTTCGTGATGAAAACCATTGGCTCCTCCAACATAAAAGTGAAGTATCCCAGATTGAAGTTTTTTTTGTATAAAATTTTCAAACTCCCTGCTAGACAAGGTTTGTCCACCTTCATCAAGTAGGATATGTGTACCTCCACTTTGGGTTTGCATTGTTAAAAAAGTCAACTCTTTTGCTAGCTGGGTAGCAGTATCCTTATGTGCTAATTTGTTATGTAAAATCACATTCAAAGCGTAACTCTTTGGAATTCTCTTTAGATAATTTTCAAGAATTTGGGACTGATGAATGCTAGGTTTCTTGCCAAAAAAGTGTAGGGCAATTTTCATCAAGATTGGATTTTTATTTCGTCTTCGTTAGAATCAAATATTTTAAATTCTAACAATCCAAAATCACTAGAAATTTTAATTTTAACCCAACGTCTGTAAGAAAGGAACCATTGTATTTGCCTTGAAATCACACCCTTGGTAAAGTAAGATTTAATAACTGGATGAACCAAGAGGTTTAATTTTTTTTGATTTTGATTCTGCAGTAAATGTATTAGCGTGTCTTCAATATCTTCAATTAATTGACTTGTGTTTTCTATTTTTCCAGATCCATTACATGACGGGCAAGCCGCATTAGTATTGATGTTTAACTCGGGGCGAACTCTCTGACGTGTTATTTGAACTAGACCAAATTTGGTCATAGGTAAAATGGTATGCTGGGCTCTGTCATTTGACATTGCCTCTTTAAGGTTTTCAAACAGAATCTTTTTTTCTTCAGATATTTTAAGATCAATATAATCAATAACTATTATACCTCCCATATCTCTGAGTCTTAACTGCCTTGCAATTTCTTTGGTGGCTTCAATATTTATTTCAAGCGGGGTAACCACTTCAGAGCTATCTGAAGAAACTTTTTGATTGCCACTATTCACGTCAATTACATGCATTGCTTCAGTATGCTCTATAATTAAGTATCCTCCCTGTCCAAAAGGAACTTTTTTACCAAATAGAACTTGAATTTGTCTGTGAACTTTGAAACTTGAAAATAATGTTTCTTTTCCTTTATGTAGTTTTAGGTTCTTTAGGGCATTATTCTTTTTTGACTCTTGAAGAAAATGTTTTACTTTCTGATAAATTACTTTGTCATTGGTAACAATCTGTTTTAGTTCATAACTGAGTAGATCAGTAAGCAATAGAATAGATTTATCCGACTCTTCATAAATTTTATCCCTATTTTCTGCTTGTGTCAGTGATTCAATCATGACTGCCCACTTACTAAAAATTTGGGTTAAATCTTGGTGCAGATCTTTAACTGCTTTATTTTTTGCCGCAGTTCTACATATCACGGTAAACTTAGATGGTTTTATGCTGTGAGTTAATGTCTTAAGTCTTTTTCGTTCCTCTGAACTTCCTATTTTTTTTGATACGGTTACCGTATCTCCAAATGGAATGATAATGAAGTATTTTCCAGCTAGACTCAGCTCAGCAGAAATTCGAGGACCTTTTTTTGAGATCGGCTCTTTTTCTATCTGCACCATCAATTTCATTCCTTTTTTAACAACTTCACTTATCTTTCCAGTTTTTGTTGTCTCTGGTGATAAATTGAAATTATCCAATTCGCTCTTTTTCCAAGCTCCTTGAAGCGTTGAAGATGTTAGGTTGATTAATGACCTGATGTTTGGCCCTAAATCGTGGTAGTGTAAAAAAGCATCTTTACCATGTCCAATATCAACGAATGCAGCATTTAAGTTAGGCATGATTTTTCTAACTGTACCTAAATAAATATCACCAACATTAAATTTTTTTGAGCTCTTATTTTGCTGAAGCTCAATTAACTTTTGATCCTGAAGTAATGCTATTTTTTCCCCTTTGGAGTCTTTATCTATGATTAGTTCGTAAGACAATTAGGGGTTCTTATTTTTTGTTTTTGTGACGGTTCTTTTTTAACCTTTTTTTTCTTTTGTGTGTGGCGATCTTATGTCGTTTTCTTTTCTTTCCGCTTGGCATGTTAATCTAGAACTTATAATTTTTGGTTTATTTCCAACAGTTTCTGTTGGTATACTTTTTTTTGTGGGTGCAAAAATACCAATTTTTCAAACTTTTCTTTTGCTTTAACCAATTGTCCACTTTGAATACTCCAAATACCTAGGTAGTATAAAGCAATTTCATTATTTGGATTACTAGACAATACCTGATTTTTTAATACATCAACACCTGACATTAGATTGCCACCGTTAAGCACATTTTTTACTGTCTTTTCGGCAGATTTGTAGTCGTTTTCTTCAAGGATATCAAGAAATGGTGCCAATTTTATTTCTTTTTTATCATCAGACGAAGCAACCAATTTCGAATTGTTATTAAAACTCTTAAAAGAGAGAATACCTAATACTAGTAAAAAACACGCTACGAGACCCAGTTGAGCCTTTCTATTTTTAACAACCAATTTTTGTTATTTAACAGGAACGCTATTTTTTATTTTCTCAATAAAAACTTTTGCAGGCTTAAATTTTGGGATGTTGTGTGCTGGGATAGTAATTTGTTCATTTGCAGAAATATTTCTAGCTACTTTTTTCGCTCTCCTTTTCAAAATGAAACTACCAAATCCTCGGAAGTATAGATTATTCCCTTCAGCAAGTTTATTTTGCACTGTAGTAAAAAAAGTTTCAACAGTCTCTTGGACAATTATTTTTTCAATCCCAGTTTTGTTGTGAATTTCGTTAATTACCTCGGCTTTGGTCATAATATTAAATAGTTCCTTTCAAATGTATTGATTTCGTGTTAATTAGATGTAAAATTTTTTAGAAATGGGATTTTCGGAAGACTTAATAAGTTGGTATGATAAAAATAAACGTTCATTGCCATGGCGTGAAACGAGAGAACCATATATAAGATGGATTTCTGAAATTATTTTACAACAGACAAGAATAGACCAGGGCACGGCTTATTATCATAATTTTTTAGAAAGCTTTCAAACCATTGATTTATTAGCAGCAGCTGAAGAGCATGTAGTTTTAAAACTTTGGGAAGGGTTGGGGTATTATAGTCGCGCAAGAAATTTGCATAAAACGGCAAAAATAATTTCGGAAAATATGAATGGACATTTTCCAGAAAAATATGTTGATCTCCTTAAATTACCTGGTGTTGGTCCTTATACTGCGAGTGCGTTAGCCAGCATTTGTTTTAATGAAATACAGCCTACGATAGATGGTAATGTTTATCGTTTTTTATCGAGGTACCTTGGAATAAAAGAAGCAATTAATAGTTCAAAAGCATATAAAATTTTTCACGCATACGCTCTTAACTTGATCTCTCCAAAAAGGCCCGGTGATTTCAATGAAGCCATGATGGAATTTGGCGCGTTGGTTTGCAAGAAAAAGCCAACTTGTGAAGCATGCCCATTCCACAGGGAGTGTTTTGCCTTTTCAAGAAAAAAAGTTAATGAATTTCCTTATAAAACCAAAAAGCCAAAAAAAAAGAAAAGGTATTTACACTTTTTATTTTTGGAAAAAGAAAATAGAATTTTGTTAGAAAAAAGAGTTGCCGAAGATATTTGGTTTCACTTGTACCAATTTCCTTTATTAGAGTTAAATGAAAAGCAACAAGTTTTCAATGAGCTGCAACATTCTTCTAACAAGAAACTAACCCAAAATTCTATTGTATTAATTCATGAAGAAAAACATTTGCTAACACACCAAGAGTTGTACATTTCGATATATGGCGTAAAATCAACCCAACTCTATTCGCATTTTTTGAATAAATCTAATATATTTGAAATTGAGGCATTGGAAATTATTGAGAATTATTCTCTTCCAAAGCCTCTTAAAAAATTTATCAATCTATACTATGGCAATTAACAAAGCAATTTTAATCGGTAATTTAGGCGCAAAGCCAGAGGTAAAATATGTCAGTCAAGACAGGCCAGTTGCAACTTTTAACCTGGCAACCACAGAAAGCTACAAAAACAAAGAAGGACAGAGGGTAGATAATACAGAATGGCATAGCGTAGAAATGTGGGATGGCCTTGCTCGAATAGCAGAACAATATCTAGATAAAGGTTCAAAAGTCTATATTGAAGGAAAAATAAAAACTGACAAATGGGAAGACAAAGAAACTGGGCAACCGAGAAGTAGAACAAAAATTTTGGCATTAAATATGACCATGCTTTCGCCGCGAAACGATGGCTCTCAAACTCAAGAAAACCCAAGCATGGGAGGAGAAAACTTGGTTGATGACAATTCAGAGGAAGATTTACCATTTTAATTAAATGACAACAGATCCTGAACCCGATTCATATCATAGAGTTATAAATCTTTTCATAGATCTGCCATTTGGATTAGCGGATAGTTTAATGCTTCAATCCGCACCAATGCACATACTTTATATAAGTATTATCCTTTTGCTTTTGTTTTTGTCTGCTACATTTTCTAGTGCAGAAATCGCTTTTTTTTCCTTAAGCCCGACTGATGTAGAAGGCTTATCAAATGATTCTAGAAAAAGTGCGCGAACTGTTCAAAAATTACTCAATGAGCCAAATAAGAAGGACGCTCCTAAACAGTTATTAGCAACCATTCTGCTTAGCAATAACTTTGTGAATATTGCGTTGGTTATAATTTCTTCTGTTTATATTGATATTTTTATTGGTGATAAAAACTTAAATATTCTTTACTCTTTTCTCATAAAAGTTGTTTTGGTTACATTTCTTCTGGTTTTATTTGGAGAAATTGTCCCTAAAATTTATGCAACAAAGCATAAGTTAAAAATTGCAAACAATGTTTCTGGTGTTTTAAATCAAGTTCAGAAAAATAGTAAACTACTTATCAATTTATTGGTTAAAAGCACTAGCCTTATTGAAAACAGATGGGAAATGAAAAATAAAGAGGTGTCAGTTGATGATCTAAACAAAGCCATTGATATCACCTCTGAAACAAGAGACGAAGAGGAACAATTGATTTTAAAAGGTCTCATCAACTTAGGTAGTATTAGTGTAACAGAAATTATGAAATCTAGGGTGGAAATATCTGGGGTAGACGAATCCACTAGTTTTGATAGTCTAATAGAAAAAGTTAAAGAGTGGAACTATTCACGGATCCCTGTATATCAAGAAAACTTAGATAACGTTATTGGCCTAATCTATATTAAGGATCTTATACCACTTCTTTCTAGTAACAAGACAAATCAAAAAAAATGGGCTCAACTCATTCGAAAACCGTTTTTTGTACCTGAATCAAAAAAGATTGATGATTTAATGCAGAATTTTCAGGAAGAAAAAATTCACCTTGCATTGGTGGTTGATGAATATGGTGGAACCTCAGGTCTAGTAACTATGGAAGACATTTTAGAAGAAATTTTTGGAGAAATAAAAGATGAGTTTGATGATGATGAGTGGATTTATTCAAAATTAGATGAAGATACATTTGTCTTTGAGGGAAAAATCATGTTAAATGATATGATAAAGATTGCCAATCTAGGCGCTGATTATTTTTCTGAAATAGATGGAGATTTTGACACCTTAAGTGGCTTAGTATTGGAGATTGCACAAGGCATACCAAAAATTGGAGAAAGGGTTGAATTTAAAGAAGTGCAGTTTGTCGTTGAAAAATCAACTCACAGAAAAATTGACCGTATAAAATTGAAAAAGATCCATGAAAATAATTAAAGCCTCAATATTCAGTTTAATTTTTATTTCATGCCAAGATTATACGCCCCGCCCTAAAGGATACCCAAGGATTGATTTACCCAAAAAGGAATATAAAAAAGCACAAACCGTAACCTGCCCATTCGCTTTTCAAATACCAAAGTATACAAATCTGTCTGTGATGGATAAAACTGATGCAGAGCCATGTTGGTACAATTTGAATTTCGTACCTTTCAATGCAACTTTACACCTAAGTTATAAAAATATCAGCCCAGAGAAATCAATAGAAGCTTATATTGAAGATACCAGAGAATTGGTTTTTAAACACACAGTAAAAGCAGAAGAAATAGAAGAAAGAGAGATAAACAATCATAAAGATGTGAAAGGTATTTTTTATGATATCAAAGGAGAAACAGCGACGTCAATAAACTTTTTTGTATCTGATTACCAACATCACTTTTTGCGCGGTGCTTTCTATTTCAACTCAAAAACCCGCATAGACAGCGTTCAACCGGTCGTTGATTTTGTCAAAAGAGATTTAATTCATTTGATAAAAACCCTTTCTTGGGAATAGCTTGTATCCAACAATCAACTATTTAGGCAAATTCATGTTCTTAATACATTAAATTCGCCGAAACTCCATGGAAAACATCCGTAACTTCTGCATCATAGCCCACATAGACCACGGTAAAAGTACATTGGCCGACAGACTCTTGCAGGAAACACAAACAATAAGCGATAGAGAGCTTAAGGAGCAGACTCTTGATGACATGGATTTGGAGAGAGAACGAGGAATAACTATTAAGAGTCATGCTATTCAAATGCAATATAATTATCATGGCAAAGACTACACCTTAAATCTTATCGATACACCAGGACATGTAGACTTTAGCTATGAAGTTTCAAGAAGTATTGCGGCTTGCGAGGGTGCCCTTTTGATAGTGGATGCAAGTCAAGGCATTCAAGCGCAAACGATTAGTAATTTATATTTAGCATTAAATAATGATCTGATCATTATTCCAGTACTAAATAAAATGGATCTACCTGGTGCAATGCCTGAGGAAGTAATGGATCAAATCGAAGACCTAATTCTATGCGAAAGAGAAGACATTATTCCAGCAAGTGGGAAAACTGGTTTAGGTGTGGAAAAAATACTTGAGTCGATAGTTAAAAAAATACCACATCCTTCAGGAGATGAAAACAAACCACTCAAAGCACTAATTTTTGATTCAGTTTTTAATCCATTTAGAGGAGTAATTGCATACTTTAGAATTTTTGAAGGAAAAGTTAAAAAAGGTCAAGCCATAAAATTTTATCATACTCAAAACAACTATCACGCAGATGAAATAGGAATAATGGGTATGGAAATGATTCCTCAACAAGAAGTTGGAGTGGGCAATGTGGGTTATTTAATTGCAGGTATTAAAGAAGCCAAGGAAATAAAAGTAGGAGACACAATAACTTATGAAGAAAATCCTACAAATGCACCGGTTCAGGGTTTTGAAGATGTAAAGCCAATGGTTTTTGCAGGCCTATACCCTGTTGATACTGATGATTTTGAAGAATTAAGAGAAAGTATGAGTAAGCTTCAATTGAATGATGCTAGCTTGGTATTTGAACCAGAGTCTTCTACTGCTCTTGGTTTTGGATTTAGATGTGGTTTTTTGGGTATGTTGCACATGGAAATAATTCAAGAGAGGCTCGAAAGAGAGTTTGGATTAACCGTTATTACTACCGTGCCAAACGTGAGCTACAAAGCGATCAAGTCAGACAACTCTGTTGTGATAGTAAACAATCCAACGGATTTGCCTGAACCAAACTATATCAACTATGTAGAGGAACCTTATATCAATGCACAAATCATCACACAAGCTGATTTTGTAGGGGCTATTATTACTTTATGCATTGAAAAACGAGGGATGCTTAAAAATCAAGTTTATTTAACACAAGATAGGGTAGAGCTTACATTTGAAATGCCATTGGCAGAAGTCGTATTTGATTTCTTTGATAAGCTAAAAACAGTCTCGAAAGGCTATGCTAGTTTTGATTATTATCCAATTGATTATCAACAATCAAAACTTGTTAAACTAGATATTTTGATAAGTAGTAAGCCTGTAGATGCACTTTCGGCAATCATCCATAGAGATAAAGCATATGAGTACGGGAAAAAGATTTGTGCAAAATTAAAAGAGTTAATCCCTCGGCAGCAATTTGAAATTCCCATTCAAGCAGCAATAGGAACCAAAGTTATTTCTCGAGAAACAATTAAAGCATTAAGAAAAGATGTCACAGCTAAATGCTATGGGGGAGACATTACTAGAAAAAGAAAACTACTCGAAAAACAAAAAGCCGGAAAAAAACGAATGCGACAAGTAGGCAGGGTAGAAATTCCCCAAAGTGCTTTTATGGCCGTATTGAAAATTAATGATTAGCTATTGGTTAATACTTTAATTTCTGTAGTTTTAGATATGCAAAAAATTATATCCTTAGCGTTCTATCTCCTTTTTTTTCAAGTAGTCTCGGCGCAAATTCAAATCTCCAAAGAACATATGCCAAAGGCAGGAGAAACCCATGAATACATCAGCGCCCAAGATATCGGTGGATTTGATTATGAGGTTTCGGGCGAGTCGATCCACTGGGATTTTAGTCAATTGGGTAGTAACCGCAAAGGAGAATACAAATATCTATCTGCGGATAAGACTCCGTATAAAATTAACTTTGGATTTGATGCAGTTGGCTCAAAACTGGCAGATACCCTGGGCAGTAGTTTCGGTAGTATAAACAATGTTTACGAGTATTACAGAACAACTAACGACAATTATTCAAGAGTTGGTTTTGCTTTTAATATTCCAGACATTTCGATGGGTCTAAAAGGGAAACATGAGCGTGCAGATGCTGTGTTTCTTTTTCCATTAAAATATGGAATGGAATATTCCAACAAATTTGATTTAAAAATACCTATCGGATCTCCACCTTTTACAATGGGTAATTATTTCCAATCCGGCTCAAGAACTTCACAAGTAGTGGGATGGGGATGGATATCTCTTCCAAATTATGATAGTATACCATGTTTAAAAGTGGAAAGTGTTGTTGTACAAAATGACTCCACCTCTGTCCCGATTCAAAATATAAATTTCAACATCAACAACAGTAGAAAGGAATTTGTCTGGCTTACGCAAAGTAGCAAAATTCCAGCATTGGAAATAAATGAACAAGAAATTCAAAATAGAACTTTAGTTACTAAAATTAGGTATAGTGCGATAAGTAAAAATACGGGTTTTAGTAAATATCTTCAGAGAAACAATTCAATAAATATTTATCCGAATCCAAATAATGGTTATTTCGTGCTTCAAAGTGAATTACCGATTAGAAGTGTTAATGTCTATAACCTTCAAGGAAGTATAGTGCACAAGTCTGAAGGACAAAATACTTTAGCGCTTACTTCTTTGGTCAAAGGGACTTATATAATTCATATTCAAACTAGCCAAGGCGTATTTGTCGAAAGAGTATTGATACAATAACATGCAATCAAGCATATCTTTGTAAATCTATATCCTGTGGGAGTCGTTTGTTGTCAAATATTAGTTTAAGTAAACAATCAGCTAGATAAGGTGCTAAGCTAACTCCTTTGCTCCCCAAACCATTAAAGAGTAATACATTTGAATATTTGGGATGTTGTCCAATGAGAGGTCGTCTATCTTTAACGGAAGGACGGATGCCAGCAAATTGGTCCTCTAAGGATGGTTCATGATTCAATAAATCCTTCACTTTAGCAAGGAGATAATCTTTTGCATATTCAGTAATATCCTCATTTATTTCTTGCCAATTGTATGTAGATCCCACCTTTATTTTACCACCATTTTGGGGTAATATAAAACATGCCTTAGTGAAAATCTGCTTTAATTGAATATCGTTTTTAATCAGCAAGATCTCTCCTTTCATTGGCGTAAACGGGAGAAATGAAAATAAATCACTTTTGGCCGCAAGATAACCTGTACAAATAATAATTCTTCGAGCTTTCAACCCCTTGTATTCAATAGATTTGGGATTTATAATGAGCGAATTGAAATCAAAAAAATCATCTAAAAAACTAGCTTTAGAGTGAAAATAGGAAAGGGAATGAGTTATGAAATTTTCAACAGATAAGTATCCGCTCTGTTTTATGCTTATGTGGCCAAATTTGTTTGTATTAATATAGTTGGGTAAAACAGCATTTTCTGCTGCTAAAAAAGGTTTATATCTACTTTGTATTTTTCTTTTATTCCATTTTAAGTTTTGGTCTTCGTTACTTAAAATCCGATTAATTGGCAAAGGAAATAAAAAGTTTTGTCCAAGTTTTTTTTCAAGACGTTGATAAAATAGCTCTAAATCGCTCCATACTTCCTCTGCAGACCACGAAAGAGAGAAATATTTTCCAGCAATCGGATTATAAATTCCTGCAGCAACTTTTGAACTACTGCTTAGTGAACTTTTATCAATGACATATATTGATTTTCCTTCTGATAAAAGCTTATGACTTATTACACAACCCGCCAATCCACCACCAACTATTAAGGCGTCAATCATTTTGAACAAAATAACCACTCTTTTTTTCTAATAGTGTTTTAAGCAAATTTTATTTTTTATTTCGTAGTTGATTTGGTAGTTCGCAGAATCGTCTTTGTCTTTTTTTTATCATTAACTATTCAATTAGCAAATGGACAAGATGCGGATTCTTCTTTTTTTGTTAAGCCAAACCCAAAACTAAGTATAAGCGCTACTTACAAGCTAGAAAAAGATATTAACTTGATTGATACCTGTAAAACCAATTGGATGGATAGTACCTTACAAGAAAATCCAAATCCTGTCTGGCGGTCATCGTCATTTATTCACGATCTTGGTTATTGGGGTGCACCAAGTAAAGACTATTCGTCAAACAATCGTTTACCATTTGGATTTATAGACGGCTTGGATTTTTTTGACATCTATGAACTTGACGAACCAAAATATATTACTACAACAAGCCCAATTACCAAATTAAGCTATCACCAAGGTGATAATGATCTCATCGTACTAAATCTGAATCATGCTCAAAGTTTACATCCTGGATTTTCTTTCGGTATAAATTATAGAAGGTTAAAACAGCATAACACCTACTATGCCAATATTAAGGATATTGAAGCACGAATTCCTAATCATCATCAAACACAGATTTGGGCAATTCGTCAGACCGCTAATAACCGTTACGAAATATTCGGAACCTTGACTTTGGAAAACTTCAGACACGTTGAAACTGCTGGTATATCTGATGAACTCTTATTTGCCAATTCACAAGCATTAGCTAATAATCAATTGGCCTTTTTGAGTGATGCGTCAAATCACTTAAAAAATAATTTGTTGAAATGTAAACAGGTCTTTAGGTTAGGGCCACTTAAACAGCATATAGTTGAGCGTGACAGTGCCACCGACACATTGGCTTTGGTTGAAGCAACATCTATGCTTTGGCATAAATTAGAACTTATTGAAAGACAAAACACCTATAAAGATCTGAACCCAGACTCAAGTTATTATCAATTGCCATTCAGTATGTTAGAGATTTATGATCGTAAAAGGTCGAGGCAGTTGAAAAACTCATTTGGTTGGGAATCTTCTTGGTATGGGTTTCAATTTAATGTCGGAACGCAATTCAATATTATCGAAACACAGTTTAATGCTTCGATTTTTAGAAACTTCCATAACTTTTCAGTAAAGACCGACGTTCAAAAAAGTTGGAAAAAGTCACAGATGGACTTTCAGTTTATAAAAGGTATAACGGGATACAATAAGAATGATTTTTTATTTGAAACTTCGCTGTCAAAAGCCGTGGGTGAATTTGTTCTTGATTTGAATGTAAAATCTCAAAAAATGACTAGCCCATTTTTTTATAATTTTAATGAAGGTATTTTAAGCAATTGGCGTTTAGATGCAAAACAAATTTTTGTTAATCGAGCGCTCGCCAAAATTAGCAAAAA
>CENJ01037883.1_pt1 | contig 21076 bp, 20 predicted proteins | sample 356161 | NCBI WGS metagenome assembly CENJ01 (sample SAMEA2619531, study PRJEB7988) | marine metagenome | biome: marine biome (ENVO:00000447); feature: surface water layer (ENVO:00002042); material: "saline water (ENVO:00002010), including plankton (ENVO:xxxxxxxx)" | depth 5 m
CCATCTCTGAAAGTAATTACTTAGTGTATACAAATCATCGACATGGCTTGTCGTATTTACCCTATTTTTTCTTTAAAAAAAAGGATCAAAACTTATCTATAATAGTTATGGGCCTAATTAAAGATAGTTATGGAAATAAAATACAGAACTATCTCGCTAGTTTCTTGTTAAATATTTTATTTAAAGTTTATGATAACTTGATTTTCCTAAGCAATGGAGAATTTGAAAAAGGAATTTCTAAATTCTCTAAATATAAAAACAAATTTTACTTTTTGCCATTCTCAATAGATACGGATTTTTGGATTACAAGTAAGGATACTATCGATAAAGAATTTGTTCTTTTTATAGGCAATGACGGAAATAGGGAGTATGAAAAAGTTGTTAAACTAGTTAACGAAATGAAAGATTATTCATTTCTTCTTGTTACCTCAAAAATAAATATAGAAGAAATCAAGAATGAAAAATGTCAATTAATTGATGGTAATTGGTTAGAAAACAAATACTCAGATAGTGATATCAAAAAACTTTATGAACAAGCAAAAATTACAATTCTTCCTTTAAAAGAATCATTACAACCGTCTGGTCAAAGTGTAGCTTTGCAATCAATGTCTATGAAGGTTCCAGTAATGATAACGGCGACTAAAGGTTTTTGGGATTATTCAAAGTTCGATGATAAAAAAAACATCTATTTTGTTGAAGATAATGATATTAATTTATGGAAAACATCAATAGAAAATCTGTTACATAATGATGAGTTGTTAAAAAGAATTAGTACTAATGCTTATGCCACTGTCCAAGAAAATTATAAACTTGAAGAATTTTACAAAGGAATAAAAAAAATACTAAAAGTTACTTAGAATATCTTTTTTAAAATTATAAATTTTTTTTGAAATTTTAGAGTTATTAAAATTCATATCTCTGCTATCTAAAACTTGATTCTTTCTTTCTAATAAATCTCTAAATAAAGTGAAATACTCATCACACATATTATTAGAATCTTTGTCATATTTTTTTAAATTTTCAAAATGTAAATCGTAATTATTAATAATTGCTTCAAGCTTTTCTTTAAAATTAGTATCATCAAATACTTCACCGTAACCATCACAATATTCAGGAATTCCTCCACTGTTTATGTATAAAATTGGTAATCCACATTGCGCAGCTTCAATATGATGGTTGCCTGATGGTTCATTTATTGAACCAGTTATATACAAGTGATGTTCTTTAATTTTTTCTGCCAGCTCTTGACCATACAATGGATGAACTAAATCTGTATTTTTTAAATTAATATCTTCTGGAATATTGCCAATATAAGAAAATTGTAAGCTGTGATCAAAAATATTTTCTTCAATCAATTTATCTAACTTCAAATAAAATTTAAATCCTTTGTTCCAATTTGCTCCCCAATGATGTGTTACGACTTTTAATGGGTCTTTTTTGTTCCACTTAATAATGTTTTTTCTATTAAATATATTCTTATCAGATCCACTAAGAATCACCATATACTGTTTTGAATTTATTCCTTGTTCTAGGTATAAATCTTTTAGCCAAGAACTTACAAAAACTGTAAAGTCTGCAGATTTATTAGCGCCTATAATATATTTATTTACAAAATGTTTATTTCTTGTTTTTTTATTTGGGTCAATTCTTTTTTCGTCACACTCATTAACTCTATGTACAACAATAGAATCTCTTTTTACAAAATTTAAATATTTATTTACATCCAAATGTGTATAAGCAGAGGAAGGAGAGGTAAACCTTGGCTCTGTCATTAATATAATATCAATGTCGTCATCATCTAAATCTGTAACAACATCAATACCTTTATTTTCTAAATAGTTCTTAAGATTTATTGCAAATAAATTTCCTCCACCCCATGGACCTTTGACAATTTTTGAACCTATACTGACTTTCAACTCATCTCACCTAATATTTCATTATATGCCTTAAAACCACTTGGTATAAACAAATTCTTGACTCTCTTATGAGCATATTCAGTGTCTGGTTTAGCAAATTTAAAATTGTTCATATCAAAAATAGATTTTTCATTTAAAATTTCCCGCGCAATACCAACATCAGTAGAGATAATTGGGGTCTTGCTTGCAGCACATTCAAGTATTGACTGAGGACCTCCCTCGTATCTAGATGAAACAATATATAGATCGAGAATATTGTATAAATCATTTATTTTTTCAAAATTTGCCATTTCAATATATTTATATTGAATTTTATTTTTATTAAATTCATTTATTAGGTAATTTCTTCTTTTCCCAGTTAATATAACAATCAAATCATCGTGTTTTGTATTAAAGTATGAAACTATTTCTAAAAATTGATCTGGACCTTTTGAGAGTTTTGGAGAAATTAAATCACTACCTTCAGTATCTCTTTGAAAAGAGCCAAGTACGAATGCATTCTTTGAAATGTTGTACTTTTTTCTGAGATTTTCTTTTTTTTCAATCTCGTACCATATATTTTGATTGACCCAGAATGGAATTGTTTTTATCGGTTTATTTGTTAATTTCTCAACTTGTTCATATGTTTTTTTTGAGATTACATGGTATATATCAACATATTTATCTCTTTCTAAAAAATCATTTAGCTGATAGTTATCAAATTTGTCTTCATCAATATGATGAATCGTGCAAAAAACTTTATTTTTTTTTAAATATTTGATCGGTATTTTTTTCCACATCCAAGGAGCAATAATCCATATTATTTTACTTCCATAAAAGTAAGTTTTATCTTGTTTAAAATTGTAAGTATTCCATTCTTTTACAAATCTATCAACAACCCAACTTTCTTTTGGATTATTCAAATAAATATTCATACTGAAGGAACTATCTCTTTTCGGACGCACTCTGAATAGTATTTTTGCTCATCTCGATTTAAAGTAGAGATGTTATTCTTCATATTTAAAAAATATAAACATTCATTGATAATCTTAAATTTATAATTTTTTTTAATTAGGTCTTTCATTAATTTATAGTCTTGAGCATAATAAAAATTTTCATCATATAAACCAACTTCTTCTAAGATTGATTTTTTTAAAAGTAATGTTCCGTGAATAAATGGGTTTTTATATTTCATTAAAATATTAGGTGATACAAAGTAAGAATAACCTGGAATTTTTTTACTCGTATCATTTATAAATGCTCTTGTGGAACAAAAATCTAAATTATGCTTTTTTAAATAATTGTATTGTGTGCTTATGCGATTATGAGCACTTTTATCATCTCCATCTTGACGGCCCAATATCTTTCCATTTGAATTCTTAATTAATATATTTAAAGATTTTGTCAGTCCAATATTTTTTGTATTTCTAAATAAAACTATATTTTTATTTTTCTCTGAAAGCTTTAACAATTTTGCATATGTGTCATCCGTTGAACCATCATCCATAATAAGAAACTCTATATTTTTATAATCTTGATTTAATATACTTTGTACAGATTTTTCGATTGTATCGGTGGAGTTATGCACGCTCATCAAAATTGAAATAAGATCCATTTTTAGTTCACTATTCATCAATAATATAATCGAATTTTTGAAGCAGATTTTTTTTGTTTAAAAAATCTTTAATAAAAGATTCATTTCTCGATCCAATTTTTTCAATAGATTCAACTTTACTCATTGATTGGATTTTGTTTTCTAAGTCTTTGTAATTAAATTGTTCGAATGAAAAATCATATTCTTTTGGAAAAAATTCTGAAATTCCACCAGTGTTTGGAAAAATCGAAGGTATACCATGTAATGATGCTTCACATAAGAGAGTTGGCTGTCCCTCATATAGTTTAGTAGCAGTAACTACCGCTTTGGAATGCTTAATCAAATCATGAACTTTTTCATTTTTAATTGAACCTAAAAATTCAATAGATTTTTCAGGATATTTATTTCTAAGAGTTTTCAAATAGGGTCCTTCTCCTATAATTTTAAGTATCATATTCACATTTACATTAAGAAAACTTTCAATTAATTCTTTTAAACCCTTTTCTTCTGAGATCCTTCCTGCGTAAACAATGTAATTACTTTCCTTAAATTCTTTTTGCTTATTGCTAATTTTTAAAAAGTTTGGAAAAATATGTACCCTGTTTTCTTGAATACCAAAATTGCTTAAATATTCTTTATGAAATTTAGTTAATACAAGAATCTGAAAATTTTCAGATTTTAATATTTTTAAGTATTTTTTGCTGTATCTAATTACAAAAAGGGATTTTAAATATGACTCAGGAAAATATTTATTAAATATTGATTTATCTTTTTTTTTCATTCCACATGCATTACAAGTTTCATTATTTTGTAAATGTTTTTTAGAGAGATACGATTGAGTACAACTATATCTAAAATTATGAAATTTAATTACAGTTTTTATATTGCTCTTCTTTAAAGCTTTAAATATTGAAGTGGAAGCTTTGAACCAAGTGTTGTGAACATAAACTATATCTGGTCGAAATTCTTCAATATATTTACTTACTTTTTTTGCGCTATCGTAATTTTTGTTTAATAAAAAGTAAACTGTTTGTTTAATTCGGCTTTCAATATGATTGTCGAAAAAGATTGTTTCAACAAGATATTTGGACTTTAACAGTTCAATTTCATTTTGAACTGATAGGTCCTCACCACCTTCTTGTCTGTATTTATTATGAATTATTAGTAATTTTTTCATTTTTTTACCATTAATAGCATAATTTAATTATGGTAATGTTGAACATTAAATGAACGTAATTTTATTTTTTACTTACAATACTTCTCTTAAGGATTGGGAAGAATCAGGGCTTCTATCAAGAGAGATGGAACACTATAGGTTGCTTAGCGAGACTCATAATATTAATTACACATTTGTAACTTATGGTGATTCTTATGATTTAAAGTTTGACGAATATTTTAGAAATTTAAAAATAATCCCTATTTATGAAAAATTAAAATATTCACAAAATAAATACATGAAAATTTTTAATTCAATAAGAATAAAAAAAATAATTAAGAATGAAATCACTAGCTTTGATTTGATAAAGACTAATCAACTCAAAGGTTCTTGGTCAGCAATTATTTTGAAGATATTTTCAGGTAAACCATTAATTGTAAGAACTGGTTATGATTTGTATTCATTTAGCAAATATGAAAAAAAATCGAAAATTTATAAGGTATTTACTTATTTACTTACTTTTTTATCACTAAATTTTTCTAATAAATATGTAGTAACTTCAAAAGTTGACCAAAATATTTTAAAGAAAAATTTTTTGTTTAATTCTCAAAAATTAATTGTTCAATCAAATTGGGTACCATTTAAAACTATTGAAACTGACATCAATCAAAGAGATAAGATTTTATTTGTAGGGAGACTCGAGAAGCAAAAAAACATTGAAAAGATTTTTAAAATTTTTAATGGATCTAGTTTTGAACTTGATATTTTTGGTGAGGGGTCTCTAAAAGAGATTTTGAAAAAAGAAAGTTTAGGCAATATTAATTTCTATGGAAAGATACCACATGAACAATTAATTAAAAAATATAAAAATTACTTGTTTTATATATCTCTTTCAACCCATGAAGGTAATTCAAAGACATTGCTAGAAGCAATGGCGGCAGGGTGTGTAGTGATAGCCTCAGATATACCTAATAATAGAGAATTCATCGTTGACAATATCAATGGTTTATTATTTGATTTAGAAAATAACGATTTGATGACTCTCATTAGTGATCTATTAAAAGATACGGAGAAGTTAAATAAAATAAGTAACAATGCAATGAAAACAATTTTTGATAATTACAAAATTGAAAAATTTATTGATAGAGAGTTAGCAATTTATAAATCTTTAAATCTTTTGTATTGATCTTTCATTATCTTTTATCTGGATCTTAAATTCAACATCGTAATCAAAATCATCTTTGTTGTGTGTTGAATTAATTATTGTTATTTTTAAATTTTTTAAAATAGCAAAAATTAGTTGCTTAGTATTTGTATCTAAATTTGATGTTGCTTCATCTAATAATAGAATTTCAGATTCATTTAAAATTGATCTCATAAAAGAAATCTTTTGCATTTGTCCAGATGATAAAGATTTGTTGTTAATATTTTTATCTAAATTTAACTCACTTTCAGTTGGAAAAAATTTAAATTTTTTTACTAACTCAATAATTTTATTATCTTGAACAGTTGTCTTATTGCCGTATAATAGGTTTTCTTTGAGTGTTCCGTCAAACACTAGTGGAGTTACTCCAATATACCCTAGCTTATCTGAAGTTATTTTTATTGAGCCATCAGATGCATTGTACAGGCCTGAAATTAAACCAAGAATTGTACTTTTGCCTGCTCCGTTTGGACCTGTAATAATTGTGTGCACATTTTTTTCAAAAACAAGATTTAAATTTTCAAATATATTGTCATCAGAATTGAAATACTTAAATGTTACCTTTTCAAATTGTATTGCATTTGATACGGTTGGATCTAAAACATAATTATCAGCCCTTATTATTGGACTTGAACGATCAAGCTTAAAAAGTTCTTCAACGTGAACACTTGAATTAATTACTAAATTTAATCCATTATTGAAAGCACTTAATGATTGAAACAATCTTAAAAGGACACCAATAAACTCAAGTGATATAGATTTTACAAAATTTGTTGAGGTTAAAACTATGGATAAAATAAAGATTGTAGAAAAGGTTGGAAGAATACTATTTAAAGATCCGAATTTAACATTACTAATTTGACTAGATGTAAAGTTGTTTAATGTTTTTGTAAACTTATCAAATTCAGTAACTTTTGATTTTAGGATTTTAATTAAAAATACATTGTCCAAGATTCTTTGTATGTTGGCGTTTACATTTTTATTTTCAATAAATGAAACATGCTGATAGTGCTTACCTTTTTTGATTAAATATTTTGTTGGAAATACCAAAATAATTGCTCCAAACAAAAATATTATAAATATTTGACTATCCGAAATTAAAAGAAAAATCGAATATCCTATTATTTGGAGACTACTGTTCAAAAACACAGCAAAAGTTCTGTAAAAATTTGAGACATGGTTACTAACTGTATTTATATAAAAATATGAATCATTTGTTGACAGGTTTCCTTTAATGAAGATTTGTTTCATTAAATAAAGCCTCAGGTTTTCCTGAACATTTAATGACAGAGATTCAATATTTAACTTTTCAATAAATAAAAAAGTAAATCTTAGTAGAACTAACAGCGGTAATAAAATCCATGAGCTTGTAAGAATAGTTAGAGCCTCAAGGATAAATACATTGTTGTATGATATTCTATCTGTCAATAACTTTGAAAAAGAAACAATCATTACAATATCTAAAAAAACAGCAAAATTTGATAATAAAACTGACAATAGGATTCGTAACTTTTTATTTCCAACAGTTGTTAATTTTGAAACGTAAATAGTCTTTTTATAAAGTTCTAAAAATTTTTTATACATCATTAACTATTATAAATTGCTCAACCGGTGTAATTAATAAATATTTAAAGAATTGCAATTTCTCTGTAAATATTCTCAATTTTTTTTATAACATATGACTTACTATATTTTTTTAAAAATAGCTGTCTGCTTAATTTTGCTTTCTTTAAGTAGTACTCATTATTATTTATCATTTTTATCATTTCTCTTGAATACATTCTTTCTAACCTAAATACTTTCCCTGCATTACCAATTGTTTCTTTATGTCCATTATTTATTTTTGAAGTGTGACTAATAATTGGAAGAGAGTGTCTCATTGCCTCAACTAAGGCCAAACCAAAAGTTTCTCCATCGTTTCTTCCATGTGCATATACATCTAAGGAATTTAAAAATTTTTCAACATCATAATTATTTGAATATTTCAGTTGATGAAAGTTCTTCAAACCTAATTGATTAGCTTGACGTGTATAAAGATCTGAGCCACCCATAATTATAAATGCAGTATTTTTACTCATAATCTTTGAGTAAGCATTTAGTGGAATGTCTGAAAACAACTCATCTTGAGTTCTTTGATGAAAGCCGTATATAAATTTATTGTTTAAATTTAATTCATCTTTAAAGTCAAAATCTTTATTAGATTTATCTTCAACAGGCATAGGTATTAAATTAACTTTTGAAGAGTCTCCTCCACTTTTTACCCATTTATTTATACTGTCTTTACTCGGTATAAAAACAGCCTTTATATTTTCTTGATTGTCTGATCCTGCATTTATCCATATAGAGTCAATTATTGGAATATTTTTAATTAAATAAAATGGATATTCTTTGTGTCCTGCTCGAGCAATTTGAATAAGATCATATTTTGATTCATCAAAATAATTCCAAAAATTTGTGTTAACCCACTCATGGGTTGGAGTCGTTACATCTTTTGCTTCAACACTAAATTTAATCAAGTTCACTCCATTTTCCTCTAAATATTGAACTCTGTCTTCTTCTGTATCAGGATGGTCAAATTGCCACCCTATATATGGAGTTGCATCACAATAAAAATAATCAACTTTAAAAATTTTTTTGTTTAAATTCGCTGCAATAGTTTGCAAAAATTTTTCAGTACCACCACTTGCACATCCAGCATATTTTATAAAAGCAATATTAATTTTTTTCATAGTATTGATATATTAAACAGATAATTTTGATTATTTTGTAGCATTATCTAAATGAAGAAAATAAAAAAATATGTATTAATAAAGTTTTTTTGGATAACTCTAGAAAGATTTCCAAATTTATTTAGACCATCATCAACACCTTATGTTTCGGGAGATACGTTCAGAAAATTTTCAAATCATATTTTTGACGAGACTGTTTCGTTTGATCCAAATAAAGTAAAAAAAAATGATATTATTTTTTTAAATTCTGATTTAATTGAAATATATTTTAAAATACAACATCCTCAAATCAAAAATAAGTATATTTTAATAACTCATAATTCAGATGAAGCAGTATCGGATAGACATATCAACTTTATTGATTCAAAAATTATCAAATGGTTTGCCCAAAATTTAACAATTAAAAATGAAAAATTAAGTTTAATTCCTATAGGTCTTGAGAATCTACGAAGATTAAAACATGGAAGAAAAAAATGGTTTAAACAAAAACACACAATAAAAACGCATAATATTCTTTGTTCATTCGACATTTATACAAATTATTCAGAAAGAGAGAAAATTAAAAATTCACTGGAAAATGAATATATAGAATTTTATAACTCGAAAAATACTAAAAATTATTTTGAAAAATTATCCCATTCAAAATATACAATTTGTCCACCAGGAAATGGACCTGATACACATAGAATTTGGGAATCGTTATTGCTTGAGGTTATTCCAATAATGAAGATTGATAAGTTTACATCTTTATTAAGAGAAATTGGAGTCCCAGGATTGTACATAAATAGTTGGGAAGAAATAAATTCATTTAGTAAAAATCAATTAGATGAGTATTATGAAAAATTCAAACTTGAAGATTTTCATAAATTTACAAAATTTTCTTATTGGAGGGATGAAATAATCTCAAGTAAGGCTTAAGTATTGTTTGTAATTATAGGGTAAATATTTTTTAAGCCTTTTTGAATGTACATGTAAGTTTGCTATATCAAAATTCTGATTTGAAAATTCAACAACAGGTTTATTTTTATAAAACTTAATATTTATTCTTTTTGACATTATTTCTTTACCAATAATATCGTTCGTTGAAACCCATCTTCTTTTGAAAATATAATTTCCCCTTCGCAAATGTAATCCATCTAGGTATTGGCCATAAGATGATGGATCAAATAATAAACTTAATTTTTTTTCATAAGGTAAAGATGGCAAAATTGAAATTAAATTTTCTTTTTCCTTGTTTAAAATTCCTAAAATTAACATTTCATATAATTCATTTCCAAATCTGTATTGATTTGAATAGTATTTGTTATTATCAAGAATTCGAAATATTTCATTTGATATTCTATCTGAAATTTCTAATGTTGGAAAAAAAGAGTATCCAAAAACAACTTCGCTTGGTTTATTTTGAGTTATATTTAACGACTTGTAATCAAATTCATAATTTTTAACTATTTCTTCAAAAGATTTATAAATTATGACGTCATTATCAAAATGAACAAACTCATTAATATTTTTTTCTTTGGCAATTTGGGTAATTGCAAAAACTCGTAATAGAGAAGTATAAAAAACCGGAAATTTTTGAGGAGAATAATTTGTACTGTTATATAAATCGATAAGTCTTTCTTTTATTTCACTGAGTTCTTTTGAATCGGTAATATTTACTAATTCAATACTTGGTAAGTTTAAATTCTTATCAGTAATTAATATTATCTCAGCATTTTTATCAACACTCATTATTGAATTTAATGAAACCTCAAGATGGTCAAAAATTTCTCCGTAATTAAATAAAATATATTTCATATGTTCAGATGTTTAAGCAATCTAAAAACAGAATCATCTAAAGACAAATTTTTTGTTTGCAACACTAAATCATAGTCTTTTGGTATTTGATAGTCTGAATGAAGACCTGTAATATTTTTTACTTTTTTAAGTTTATCTTTATATAAATTCTTAGGGTCTCTTTTTATACACTCTTCAAGGGGTGTATCAATATAAATAAGAGAAAATTCATTTTTACTAAACAAGCTTCTTGCAAATTTTCTTGAAGAATCATTTGGCGAGATCGTTGTTACTATTGGTAAAACTCCTGAATCAAAAAGTATTTTAGCGATATGAGCTATCCTTCTGTTGTTTTCTATACGATCTTCAACTTTAAAGCCTAAGTCTTTATTTATTGTACTTCTTAAATTATCTCCGTCTAAAATGTAAAATTTTATATTATTAGAGGCAAGTTTCTTTCCTAAAGCTTCAGCTATTGATGATTTGCCTGAGGCTGGTAAACCTGTAAACCATAAACACATATAATCAGACTTTGTAAATTCCTGTAACTGTTTTTCTTTTACAGTTCTACCTTTATCTAAGTGACTAGTGACATATCCAAAAGCTTGTGTCATATTTGAATCACTTTCAACAATTAGAAATTGAGATAAAAAATAATTTTTTTCGTAAGGTGCTATGTGCACTTTTTCATTAAGTTCAATTTGAACCTCAACAACTGAATGCCTTCCAAAATTACTCGATTCAATTTTTGATATAAACCCACTTACAGTCTTTCCACGAAACTTGAATTTATACATTTTATTTTTAATAAGTTTTGTCTCGCTAAACCAAAATATTTTTGATTTAATAGAGTTTGAAAGAATTTCCTTATTGTTTTTCAAAACCAATGAATCACCTTTGTTTATGGAAATTTCAGGAGATATTTCAATTGTAAGATTTTTTAATTTTGCACTTTCTTTCACACTTGAAAAATTATTATAAATTTTTTTAACTTTTGAAGATTCTCCCGTATAAAGATTGTTTAAAGTGTCACCAATTTTGAAATTTAAATCACTATTTTCTAAGAAATACAATCTTTTTGAAGTAGAGTTGTCAATATATTTTACAATTGCACCGTTGTTACGGTTTGATGTTTTTTTTATTTGTAGATCAGTTAACACTTCGTAGACAGTTTTACCTTTATAAAAAGATGTTTTCTTTGAGTTTGAGATTAGATTATCTCCTTTTAAAGCTGATATAGGAATAATTTCATCAATTTCATAATTTTTGAAATTTATAAAATCTCTTAATTCTTTTATAAAATTGAGAATCTTTGTTTTTGAGTAATTGATTTTATCAATTTTATTTATACAGATAAATTTTCTTTGAACATTTGGAAATAAATTTATAATTTCTAAATGTTTTTTTGTTTGGCTTGATATACCGTTTGTTATATCTAATAAAATTAAAGCAGCGTCAGCGAAAGTTGCAGCATTGGCCATGTTTTTTGTAAATTCCTTATGACCTGGAGAGTCTACTAATGTGAATTGTGTCTTGTTTAAAACAAAATATTTAAACGCAATATCAATAGTAATTCCTTGCTCTTTTTCGTCAATCAGTCCATCTAACAATAATGAGTAATCAATAAATGTCTCGTTTTTTTTATATTTAGCATTTAATTTCTCCAAACTATGAGATTGATCTACATAAAGATTGTTTGTTTCATAAATTAATCTTCCAAGTAATGTAGATTTACCATCATCTACGCTGCCACAGGTCATAATATTTATGAGTTTCATTAAAAGTAACCTTCCCTTTTTTTAATTTCCATACTTCCTAATTTATCGATATCAATTAGCCTGCCATTTCGTTCAGAATATTTCGTATTTTTTATTTCATTTATTATCTGTGGTACTGATGAAGCATTACTTTTTATTCCAGCTGTTAGAGGGTAGCAACCTAAGGTTCTAAATCGAATTTTTTCATCTAATACTTTATCGCCTTTTTTTAATCTGTATCTTTTATCATCAAGAAGAAAATATTGATTGTCTGATAAAACTGCTTTTCTTAATTTTGCAAAATATAAAGGAACAACTTCTATAGACTCAGAGTTTATATACTCCCAAATATTTAGCTCTGTCCAATTTGATAGAGGGAAAACTCTAAAAGACTCTGATGGATTTTTAATTGTATTGAATAAATACCAAGGTTCTATTCGTTGATTTTTTGGATCCCATCTATTATTTTTATCACGAAATGAAACTACTTTTTCTTTAGATCTGCTTTGTTCTTCATCTCTTCTTGCTCCGCCATAAACAAAATCATAATTGTTTTCAGAAAGTTTTTGTCTAAGTGCTTCTGTTTTCATAATGTCTGTATATTTTGGGTGATCGAATGGATTAATGTTTTTTTCTGCACCGTCACTGTTTGTATGAACAATTCCATTTAATTGATATTTTTTGAACATTCTGTCTCTAAATTTGATCATTTCTTTAAATTTCCAACCTGTATCAATATGAAGAAAAGGTACTGGGATTTTTGCAGGATAAAATGCTTTCCTAAAAAGATGCAATAAAACAGAAGAATCTTTTCCTATTGAATAAAGAACTAAAGGATTCTCCGAATCAGCATAAGTATCTCTTATAAAAGAAACTGACTCATCTTCAAGTTGCCTTAAGTATTTTTTCATTTAAACCTAACCATCTATTCTTCTCTTAACTCTGATTTATATTTTCCACTTTTTGATCCTTGGAAAAATATAGGTGGGTATAACCATTTTACATTTAAATCTAATTTGTAAAATTGATACGCTAACTCCCAATCAGAAATAAGAGTAAAGGGCAATATATTTTCATATACTTTTTTTGCAACTTCTGACTTGATCAAATATGCTTCAGCACAATTGCTAGCAGGATGTTTTACTTCATAAGCCTTATACCCAAACCATTGCCTTTTATTTATTTTTTTTAAAATAAAATTTTTACTAATTCCTTGACCAATAAATAAAATATCCCAGTCATGATTGTTCTTAATTATTCTTTTAAGTTTTGATATATAGTATTTTTTAGGTAAAACATCATCTTCAACAATTAATGAATAGGCACTATCCGATTCCGCAGTTATTTTTAAAGCCTCTATGTGCTTTAGAGTACAAGATATCTCAGCATCATTTAATCTTCTATAATGTATATCTTTTTTCCATAGTTTTGATTTATTAACATATGTATTTGGATCATCTAAGTAATACTTCTCTAGTTCAAAATTATAAATTTCTTCTTTATCAAAATTAGTTATAAATTTTACTTTAAAAAATTTATCTTTAAATAGATCTTGGACAGCAACTTTTCTCTCAACTAGCTTTGTGTAGTGTATAACATAAACATTAAGGTGACTAAAGTTTTTAATAATAATGATTATAAAGTAAGTCTTAAATTCATACATTTAAGTTTTTTAAAATATTTTATTTCGTTTACAAAATGAATTTACTTTATTGCTTTGATAGGAATTACAACAGACAAGCTTTTATTTCTATAAGTAGCTTTATTGAACAAAATCATTCCAATCTAAATATATATATTATTCATGAAGATCCTTCTACATTTGAATTTTATGAAAAGAAATTACTTGAAAAAGTAAACATAAATTTGAAAGTATATCGATTTCAAAAACCAAACAACATAAGTCTTCCCTTTAAAGATTCTGATCATGTTTCAGAGGCAACGTATTATAGGTTATTTATTGAAAATTATTTAGAATCTGATTTAACTGAAATACTTTATATAGATGTAGATGTAATTTGTTTGAAAAATATAGAAGATATATATTTAGAAACTATACAACGACTGAATGAATCCAAAATGTGTATCGCAGCTAAGCCAAGTGGGGAAAAGGGCGGGGGTAGTTTAGATTTTGATAAATTTCTAAATAGTCTAAATATAGATTCAACATATTTCCAAGCTGGAGTAATGTTTATTAATTTAGATGTATGGAAAAAATTAAACTTTTCAGAAAATTTAATTAGCAAACTAATTGAAATAAGAGATTCAATAGTGTTTTGGGACCAAGATGTACTTAACTCTCTTGTGAACGGTTCTTTTCTTCCGATTCAAGAAAGCCTAAATTATATAAGTAACAACACAAATAATTTAGATAATATTATGGATCAAGCTTATCTTCTTCATTATGCGGGTAGCAAAAAGCCGTGGACGATATCGGGTGGTGTGAATAGTGTTGCAAATTTTTATCATGAACTAAATCTGAAAATAATGAAAAGTTATCATATTGAATATAGCTATAAAAGAGTAGAGTTTATAAATTTAATAAAAATGATTTTAAATAGAGAAATTTTACAATTGAAAAGTCCTATTAGGTATATTATGAGATCACTGATCAACATAATAAAATGAAAAAAAATCTTAAAATAGACTTTACTGGTTTTTGGCCAAATTTTATTAAAAAAGATAATTATTTTTATCATTTACTCAGTACTAAATACGAAGTTGAGGTAGACGAAGTAAAGCCTGATTTACTATTTTATTCTGTTGATTATTCAAATAAAAAAGAACATTTAAAAAATAAGTATAAACATTCTAAGAAAATTTTTTATACTGGGGAAAACAAATTACCAGATTTTCATTTCTGTGATGCCTCTTTTACATTTAGTACAAAATCTAACGATAATAATTATCGTCTTCCATTATGGGCACTTTTTATTAATTGGTTTGATGTCCCGCATAAAAGAAATAGAGATCAATCATTTCTTTTAAAAAAAGAATCTTTGCTAGATAATCATATTTTGAAAAAACCAAATAAATTCTTTTGTTCTTTTTTAGCGACTAACCCTTCAGGAGAAAGAGTTAATTTTTTTCCAAAACTTAATCAGATCAAAGAAGTTGACTCGAGTGGAAAGTTAATGAACAATTCAAAAAAAATAATAAAAGGTAGAGGTGATCAAAAATGGAAATTAAAATATCTATCTAAATATAGATTTAATATTGCTTTTGAAAATGAGATCGGTGACGGATACGTAACAGAAAAGATTATACATCCAATGTCGGTTAATAGTATTCCAGTTTATTGGGGCTCAGACTCTGTGAGGAATGACTTTAATGTTGATTCTTTTATTTTTTTAGATGATTTTGATTCTTATGAATCTGCTATTGATTACATAATGACGTTAGAAAACAACAATGATCTTTATTTAGAAAAATTAAATAATCCATGGTTTAAAGATAATAAGTTTCCTGATTATGTTTTACCTGATAACGTTTTAGGTTTTATTGACACAGTGTTATAAATTTAATTTATTGCTAAAAAGTTAGTAAATAATTTTCACCATTGGGACTTGTGTTTGGAACCTCTGGAGATAATGTAAAATTTGGAATAAATCTGAGTAGTTCCTCATCCGTGTGAAAATTATAGTTTTTTACAAATCTATGGGAATTCATGATCATAAATCCGTAAGTTGATTTTGAAATTATTTTTTTTAATGCTTTAGTTTGTAAATTTCTGGGAAGTTCGCTGAATGCGAAATTTGAAATGATTAAATCATAGCTTTTTTCAAAATTATCACTTAAAGTTAGAAAATTTGAACTAAAGTTTAAATCAAAATTTGAAATAAATTTTTCTATTAATAGGTTTACCTCTTTCAAATCAACATATGTATAACTATCAATCTGAAAAAATTTATTCAAAATAACCGATTGTCCACCGTATCCTGGTCCAATCTCAATAATATTTTTTATATTTTTTTCTTTAAAATTATCTTTTATTTGTAACGCGGTGTTTAAATACCTAAGTGAGGTTGGTGATATTGGTTGTAAATTATCATTTATTTCTAATAACTTTGGATTTCCTGGTTTATGAAGTACTTTACAGATGTCAAATATTTCATTATCTGAATATGAATATGTTTTTTTTATATTTGAGTAATATTTTTTACCAAGATCCTCATAAACATGCTCAAGTACTTTCATATAAGTTGGGTTGCATCTAAAAGTTTTAAATACTTCATCATTATTAGCTGCTAATTTACAAAAATTTTTGTATGCATTTGTATCTGAAACTGCTCTTCTAAAGTTAAAATAACTTCTAAATTTTTTATAAATTCTTGTCAGTATTTGCATTTTTTTAAACTATCTTATTTATGGTGGTTTGATTATAACTCAAAAGTCTTTTATGAATAAACTTATTTCCTTATAGGGATCAAAATAATAATTCAAATTTTTATCATATCGATAAATTGAGGTATCTATCCTCTTGTAATTTTTTTTGTAATCGTCAACGGCGCAATTATAAAAATCGATTTTCTTAACTTCACCATTGCTTATAATCTTGCTATTACACAAAATAACTTCAGGTTCTTTTTCGATCAGGTAACTAACATGATTGAGTTCATTTGTTTTTATTCTTTCAATCCTTAAAAGTTCCTTAACAATATACTCTTCATTGTGGTTCGATGGGTGAACTATATATGAAAAGTTGGGCTTATTTAGATAATATAGAATTAATACATGATCCAAAGCTAAGATATCATAATCTTTTAGGCTCAATCTAGAATCAATTTCACTTGACAATCTTTTCAAAGGATATCTTTCATATATTTCGGAAGTATTGAGTAAGTTATAAATTGAAGTTGGGGCAGTTTTTGAAATAATGGAAAAACTTGAAAGAACAACCAACATAATTAGAAAAATTTTCTTATTGGAAGATTCAATTAATACACATAAAGCTGAAAAAAAGAATACTGTATAGAACAAATGATGTTGATAACTATGTCCAGCAATAAAATATATTAATAGACCAGTCACAAAACTTGTAAATTCTATATCTAAAAAGCTTTTGATTGAATTTTTAAAGTACTCATGAATTACAAATATTCCACCAACAATAAATATAAAGTAAAGAAAGTAGTCATATTCAAAATAGCTCCTGAAGATAACAAAAATTTCTCCAAAAGAAGGAGAGCTTGATTGAACATAATTTAAAGGAAGTTGTATGTATTGTGAGATATAAAGCTCTAGTAAAGATTTTGACCAATATAATATTATAAAAAATGACTGAGGAATTATGAGGCCAGTAATAAAATTTAAAAATTGTCTTGGTCTCTTGCTTTTTATTCCCTTAAATATAATGATCAAGTAAGGAATTATAAATATTGCTGTACCTTGGTTTATCAATGTTGCAAACGATACAGATAAACCTATAAATAGAAAAGAATATTTCTGATTTGATAATCTTTTGTAGATTAAAAAGCTAAGTGATATAAAAATCAGACAATATAACTCACTTAACTCACTTACAAACCAAATATGACTTGTAGTCAAAATAAATATTAGTGAACCAAGTAAAGCAGAAGATTTAGATGTATGATTTGAATCAAAAGAAAAATATAATAAAACAGAAGATACAAACAATAAAACATCATTTAAAAGTTTAAAATATACAAGATTATCACCTGCAATATTTGAGATTAGATTATATAAATAAAAAAAGAAAGGACCTTTCGATTCCCATTGTGTTTCCATTGGAATAAAACCTCTGCCAATTTCTTGAGATGCAACTAAGTATGAAGGAACATCCCATGTGATAGTTTCGATGTGTAAGTATTTATTTTGGGTAATAAATGTTATTAGAAAAAGAAAAAATAAATTAATTAGGTTATTTGATGAAACTTTTTCAACTAAATTTGATTTCTGATGAATTGATAAATCTGAAAAAAACTTTCTATAAATAAATAAAAATATTGATAAAAAAATAATCGTTATAAAAGTAGTTCTTTTCTGAAAATTAACAAATATGTTCAGAATAAATGGAAGAAATATTAAGAATGAAAAGTGTGTAATAATTTTTTTTTGCATCTTTGTTAAGTTTAATTAATTCAGATTGAAAAACTTATTTCATCAAAAAATAGAAAAGATTGCTCAGCTAAGTTCAACGTATGATATATAAAAATAATTAAATTCATTTTTATTTGATTCATGATAAAATTTTTCAAACTTTGGAAAGTTTGAAATATTTTTTTTATGTATTAAATCATCTTTCTTTACATAATTGTTTTCCCATTTTTTTCCCCATTGGTTTGTTTTTTCAGTAATTACTGGAGGTAGCTCAAATATCTCTTTCACATTGATCTTTACACCAGCGTGATCAACTATGTTTGGCTTTCTAATCATGTTTTGTCTGAAATAATATTTATTAAGAACCTTTTCTTCTATATTTCTTTTTAGCTTCTCTTTTTTTCTTTTAGGTAAGTAGTCTTGACTTAATTGTATTTTATTGTGACCTGAATGGTTCAAGATTTGTTTTATTGAATATGCATCTCCCTCATTTGTAGGATAATTGTCCTCAAAAATTGCTTTTTTAAAACCCCACCACCTCATGTCTTTAAGTCTCTCTAAAGAATTTTGATGGTCATCAAAAAAACATAGTGAATTAGTATTATTTATGTATTTTGACCAATCTACTGAATTAAAATCTGTTTCAATGTATTCAGCATATTTAGATTTATACTCAACTCTTTTAAAATCAAGATCTAGGCAAATGATCTTTGTTTCGGGGACTGCTGAGTCAATAATATATGTTGAAAAACCCTTCCAAACTCCACTTTCAATTACGTAACTAGGTATCGTTTTTTTCAACATATAATACAGAAGATAACTGTGGTTGAAACCCATTCCACCAGCATTATTTTCAATAGGTTTATTTTTATAAATATCTACAAACTCTTCAAGATATTTCAGATAATTATGTTCAGCCATGATTAATTTTTACAGTATTTAATAAAAGCATAACAAAATTTCATAAATTATATACTTAATCGACTGATTTCCAAAGATGTAGTGAAGCAATTGTTCTGAAAGGAGACCATTGTTTTGCATACTCGTCATATTTGTTCCAATTGCTTTCAGGCCTTATCATTCTTGAATTATTCATAGCTAATCTGAGCCCTGCGTCTTTTGATGAGAATACATCTAATTTACCGATACAGAAGATTTCAAACATGTTCACTGACCATGGACCAATTCCAAAAACTGACAATAAATTTTGGTGTAGATCTGCATCATTTAAATTTGATAAATCTTGAATATGCCCATTTAAAAAAAGATTGGAAATTTCCTTAATTGATTTTGCTTTATTATTGCTTAAACCTAACTTTTTTATATCTTCAACTTTCATATTTTCAAAATGTTTTTCATTTAGTTGCTGTGTATCAAAAATATTTTTTATTTTTTTCATTATTGAGTTTGCAACACCTGTTGAAATAAATTGGGATACAACTATTTGTACTAAAGTGTCAAATTGATTTTTTTTATTAGGTTGAAAAACAATATGACCATTATTATCAATTATTTTTTTTAGTTTTTGATCTCTTTCACGGAGATATTCTTCTTTTTGAGAAAATTTCATCATTGCTTGTTTTGTAATCTAAATTATTTTTAAAATCCTAAGTACTCGAAATATTATAAATATAATAACGAGACCAACAACCCAACCTATAATTAAATCACTTAAACTGCTGTCAACAGAATTAGCACCTTGGATACCTCCTAAAAAGGATATTACAGACCAACCGATTACTTTATAAAATTCAAATTTTTGCTTTTTGTCTAAGTTTTGAAATTTTTCAAACATAAGTACATTACAAACTTTTTAGTTTGTATTTAAATTTACTGATAATAAGGTTTGATTTAATTTTTAAAAATCTAAAAATTTTGTTTTTTATATTTTTGAAATAAATTTTTTTAAAATATACCTTATTCGCATCATGAAAATCAATTGGATTAAGAAAATTTGGTACCCCTATAAAGTCAAACAAATCAATAAGAGCGCTGTTACCAAGCAAAATAATTGCCTCGTAGTTAATGATTATGTATGGGTATTTATTTTCTAAAATCATATTGTTTATTATCTTGACTGCTTTATTAATGTCGAGTTTTGCATCTTTAAAACCATCGCCAAATCTAAGTCTTTTACTTAAAAATTGCACATTTTTATCTCTTGTTGTAAAAATTATCTTAACTTCACTTTCTTGATATTTAGAATTTTCTCCAAGAAAGTGATTTATTATTTCTTCTGGAGATTCAAAAAACTTCCTTGGTCTTCCGTCAGGTAAAGAAACATGGATAAGAGAGTTGTTATTATCCTCTATAGGATTATCAAGTGTATGAAGATATTTATTATGGTTTTGATCAGCTAAACCAAGAGCGTTAGCAATAATTTCAGTAATCAAATATGATCCAGAACTTTCAGGCCCTATAACAATATAGACACTCATCAAAAAATATTAATACTAGTTTAATGATAATTAAAAAATTAAAAAAATAAATATCACATTAAATAATTTTTGAGATCAAGGTTTTCTACTTCTTTTTCAAAGTATGGGTAAAACATATAATTTTTACTTAATTTTGATTTTTCTATTTTTTTTAAGATGCTTGGTATCTTTTTAAAAAGATCACCGTCCCACGGAAAAGGGTCTTGTCCATATTTTTCTTTTAATAGGTTTTTAGATATTGAATCATTATTATCTGTACTATTGTCGTAAACTTCATCACCAAAAATTTCTCTACTTCTGCTGTCTACTAAGTAATTTTGAGATTTTATTAAATCATTATTGTATATTGGATTATTAACTCTTTGATGACCAATATCATTAATTGATGAATTATCTTTATTGTAAAGTATGCATCTAAAGAAATAATCAGCAGCCTGTCTAGAAATTCCACAAAACCTTTCATCCCA
>CENJ01330810.1_pt1 | contig 21047 bp, 20 predicted proteins | sample 356161 | NCBI WGS metagenome assembly CENJ01 (sample SAMEA2619531, study PRJEB7988) | marine metagenome | biome: marine biome (ENVO:00000447); feature: surface water layer (ENVO:00002042); material: "saline water (ENVO:00002010), including plankton (ENVO:xxxxxxxx)" | depth 5 m
TTGTAGCCAATAAGTTGCACGAGCAAAAGGGTAAAAATATTGTGATGTATTGTACAGGCGGGATAAGATGTGAAAAGGCTAGTGCTTATTTAAAATATAAGGGCTTTGAAAATGTTTATCAATTGGAAGGAGGAATTATAAATTATGCAAAGCAGGTAAATCAGGAAGGTTTAGAAAATAAATTTGTTGGAAAAAATTTTGTTTTTGATGAACGTTTGGGAGAGCGAATCACAAACGATGTTATTGCCAAATGTCATCAATGTGGTAAAAATTGTGACAACCACACAAATTGTAAAAATGTGGCTTGTAATTTGCTTTTTATTCAATGTGAGGAGTGTAAGGAAAAAATGAAAAACACTTGTTCAAAGGAATGTAAAACTTTTACTGAATTGCCCGAAGATATTCAAAAGGAAAGAAGAAAAGCCATAGATAGTGGAATTCGGATATTTTCTAAAGGTAGGTTTTTAAAAAAATAATTATTTGAGCGTAAGTCCAAGTCTGTTTTTCATTTCCAACACGTCTTTATTTTCTTCAATCATTTCCCTCAACTTTTCCTCGTCTGTGTAGGCACGATTTTGCTTAATGGCTTGTTCTTCTAAAATAACGGCGAACTGAATTTGTGGGTTTAGTTTTTTTAATTGTTGTTGGGCCATTACTCTGTATGGGTCTATTAATTGTGCTTGTGCTTGAGAATTAACAACAAGACTAGCTTGTTTATTTTCAAGGCGAATGAGGCCTTTTGAAAACAATAGCCCTATACTTTTTTTTCCTTCGTTTTTTAGTTGCTCTGCGAGTTTTTGGAAAACACCTTGTATTGTGGGTAAATCTATACGAAGATCTTTATGATTTGGACTGTTCTCGGTTGTTTCTTTATCATTGGATTCTTCAACTCGAGGTGTATTTAGTGAAGTTTTTATGGATAGCTTAGAAACTGGTTTGATTTTCTGGCTTCCGTTTTGCGTAATCTTTGGTGTGAAAGATGCCTTTTCAGAATCCTTAGGTGTTATTTTTTTTTTTTCTATTGACTTTATTAGACTGGGTAAATAGTTTACTTTACTTAGAGTAATTTCAACCAAAAGCCGAGTATTTTGAGAAAACCTATACTCACTCTCCGCTTTCCCAATCAAATTAAGTGCGTTCAATAGCAGAGATTTTTCAAATTTTTGGCTTTGCTGGATGTATTGATGTTGTATTTTTTCAGGTACATCAAGCAATATTTGGGTTTTTGCTTCTTGAGCAATTAGTAAATTACGGATGTGACCACCCAATCCTGTCAAAAATATCAGCGAATCAAAACCTTTATCAAGAATTTCATTATAAGTCAACAAAACTTCAGCAATTTCTTGGTTCAAAAAGCTTGAAGTAAGTTTAAAGTAATAGCTATAGTCAAGAACATTCAAATTATTTAATACTTCATGATAAGCTATTTCTTGTGTCTCTGAAAAGCTCACCATCTGATCAAAAATAGAGAGCGCATCCCGAAGTGCACCGTCTGCTTTTTGGGCGATGATATGCAGCGCTTCTTTTTCATATTTAATTTTTTCTGTTGTACAAATTGACTCTAGATGTGCGATCATATCTAGGGTTTTTATTCTTTCAAAATTGAATATTTGACATCTAGACAAGATGGTGGGAAGAATTTTATGCTTTTCAGTCGTCGCCAAAATAAATACAGCATAAGTTGGGGGTTCTTCAAGTGTTTTTAGAAATGCATTAAAAGCATCTTTACTAAGCATATGAACCTCGTCTATGATGTATACTTTGTACTTGCTGTTTTGAGGCGGGATGCGCACTTGTTGAACTAGGTTTCTAATATCTTCCACACTATTGTTAGAAGCAGCGTCTAGTTCAAAAATGTTGAATGTATTATCTTGAACCGAAGAATTGGTGTTTTGTTGATTTATTTCATTGGCTAAAATTCTTGCGCAAGTGGTTTTCCCCACACCACGTGGTCCACAAAATAGAAAGGCCTGTGCCAATTTGTTATTGGCAATTTCATTTTGGAGGGTTTGGGTTACTTTCTCTTGACCAATTACCTCTTCAAATTTTTGAGGACGATATTTTCGGGCGGAAATTACGTATTGGTTCACAAGCAAATATTACAAGTTTTTAGGAGTTAAAATACATATGTGAATATTTTGTCTAAGTAGATTCAAAATGTGTAAAGATTTATTGATTATTTAGCTCACTTTTCTGAAAGTCCTTTAGCGATTTGGAGCTTTGCAATTTTATTTGTTTTTGCATGCTTTGCAATTTTTTTTGGTAGGGAAGGATATCCTCCAAAAAGTCTTTGTATAGCTCGCCTTTTCCTTTCTGTTGTAAACATATTTTTATGGTATCTTTATGCTTCCGTATACTTTTTAAGCATAAATAAGCACCTTGAACCGATTTGTTATTCATGGGTATTTTTTTGTAGGTGGTGCTATTTTTTTGGAGGTCTTCTCTAACAATTTTTACGACGCACTCACATAGAGCGGATGATGCTTCTTCACAATAACGTTTGTTTAGTTCTTCAATTGAAAGCAGGTTTTTTTTAGATGAATCATTTTGGAAATACAAAAGTGCGGCAATTACACCCCCAAGAATCAGTAATACTGTAATTAATTTAACCGCAATTTTGGTAACCAGTCTAATGATAAGAAAAACAATGAGTAGAAATACAATAATCCATAATGTGTTTATTGTCATGTTATTGATTGATAATTTTTAGGTACTTGTCTACTTTATTTTTATAATATGGACTCCAGTCAGGGGATATATATTGAAGATTTTCTTTACTATTTTTAGTTTCTTCTAAAAAGTCTTCTAATTCTCGTGGTGAACTGGTACTTATTTTGTTTCCTTCTTTGCCTTGTCTTTGTTGGTCTTGCTCCTGTTTTTGTTTTGCTTTTTGATGAGCAAGAAGTCTACTTTCTATTTTCTTTATTTTATTAATGAGGGTTGCATTTAATGTTTTATTGAGAAGATTTCTTTCTATTTCATCCATTAATTTTTCGGTCTGTTTGATTTGGTTCCCAAGTTGTACATTTCCGATTTTTTGGCTTTGTTTTCTTAATTTGGAAAGCTTTTCTCTGATTTGTGCTTGCATCTGCGCAGCTTCGGCAAAGTTCTTGGTACCCGGTTTTAGCCCCTTTTGCATGCCCTCATGCAACTTTAGTAATTGGTTTTTTAGCTCTTGCTGCATTTGTTTGACTTGAGCGCCTGATTTTTTATTTTTCCCTTGCCCTGGTTTTTTACATGCCATGCTTGGTTTACCTTGAGACTTGGCTTTGCCGAGTGCTTTCATCTGTTCTTGCATATTGCTTAGAATGTCCTGAATAAGATTGGCAAGATTGTTCATTTCCATCATAACAACTTGTTGATGAATGGGTACATAAATTAAATTTTTAGCACTCATTTTTATTTTAGCTTGTCGCATTTCATGCTCTATTGTTTTGATTTTACCTTTAACTATTTTATTAATTTCGGGAACTCTTGTACTTAATGCTTGTAAAGAGTCTTTTACCAATTGAAAGTCTTGTTCAATACGTTTTTGATTTTGTGCTAGTTGTTGTTGATAATTTCGGATTTCTTTGAATTGAAGTAAAAGCTTTTCTTGATCAAAACTAAGTTGAAGCAAATTTTCTAAGGTTTTTCTCAAACTGGTATAATCTTCTTGATATTGTTGTTGGTTGGCATCCATCATCATGTCATTGATTTCAACACTTAGTTGCTTCATTTCATCGCCTGCATTTTTTTGGTTTTCTTTTGCGTTATTTATATTGTTTTTCTGTAGGTTTTGATTTGCTTTTTGTAATGCTTGATCAATATTTTTCTCACTATTTTCTGTATTTTTAAGTTTTTTAGGCTTTTTGAGTGTTTCGTTTTGTTTTTCTATCTCTTTAAGTCTCTGCTTTATGTCTTCAAATTTCTTTTCGATTTCCTTCTGGTCTGATACGCTAGATTTTTTCTTAGAGAGTTCAAGTTGTTTTTTTGCAAGTTTTTCCAGTTTATCGGAAGTTTGACGCGCTAGTTTTTCGAGTTCAAGTTCTTTATATAGTTCTTTTAATCTTTCTAATTGTTCTTTTATTTCCTGATTAGATTCGCTTAGCATATTTAGTTTTTGCTGAAGTTGGTCAGTTTTATTTTCCTGCAACAATTTTTTGATTTCTTCAATTAATTTTTTGGTTTCTTGATTTATTAGTGCTTTTGATTCTTCATTGAGTTCTTGATGTCGCTGTTTTAAATCTTCATCTAACTGATCCAATGTTCTTTCTTCCAAGTTTTTTTTGACCATTTCTTGCCCAATTTCTTCGATTTTGGATAGATTTTTTTGATGTTTTTCTAAAATAGTTTCTAAGTTATTTTTTGTTTCCCAATCGAGCTTTTTCTGAAATAAATTACGTTTAACATTTTCCAATTTTTTGTTGAGTTGGTCGGTTTCCGTGTCAGACTGTCCAAAGGAGCGTTCTATTTTTTTTTGTCTATTTTCAACCTGGTTCTCCAATTCAACCTCAGACATACGTTTTATTTCTATCCTGTCAGAATCAGTATATTTTGCACCATTGATTTGGTCATTGTCATAAATACGGTAAAAAACAGAAAATGACTCTCCGAGGGAAATATTTAAGCCTTCATAATTAAAGGAATGTTTAAATGTTTGTGTTGTCCCTTGTCCCTCTTTATTAATTTTAATCCATTTGGTTTGACCGTTTTTTTTGATACCAAAAAGTAGTTTTCCTAAACCATAGTCATCTTGTAGAATACCAGCTGTATGGATAAATTCTTTATTGTTTTTATCTGTATATTCCCGAACTTCAATTTTTGGTGCTTGGTCTTTAATACGCTTAAATTGGTACCCAATGGAGTCTATTTTTATTTGGTTAAAATCCAATGCTCTGAACCAAAAGTTTAAATCATGTAGTATTTCCATATTGAATGAGACGCTATCTTTTTTCTGAGCTAGAATTTGCAATTCATTTAGGAATTTGACTTCTATTTTGTTTGCATTTTGGGTTTTGATTTTCCACGACGCATGGGTGCCCTCGGGAACTTCTATTTGCCCTATTTGTTTTATCTTTTTAGGTGTCAAACCTGTATAACTTGGAAAATTTAATTGCAATTCGCTCAATATGATACGTGGAATTTTTAGTATTCTTATAGAAAATTTTTCTGATTTATATCTACCTGCTTGGAAGTTAAAATTAAAGTCATCATTTACTTTTTGTAGTATGTATTCAAAAGTATCAACCCCTATTTTTCTCATTTTAAAAGTATGCCCATCTATATGGATGTCAACTTCCTGTGGTATTGCAGACCCCACTGTCTTTGTCCGAATGGGAAGGATCTCTTTTTGATACGTAAAGGGTTTTTTATTCAACCATATGAACTGGAACGGTGAAGGCGCCTCATAGGTCTTATTATAGTTGTATATTCTGCTTGCACTGCGACGAAAACTACTGGAAAAAGAAGTACAAAGTAGAATTGTTGAAAAGAGAATACCTGTTATTTTAAGCCAAGTTTTAGTCGTAGAAAGATCAATGGCATACAAAAAATTAATTGGCTTTATCTCTAGAGATTTTTGATTAATTGAGGCAATGAGTAATTCACTATCGTTTTTGTCCATATCCTGTCCCAATTGAATGGCGTTTATTAGTTTATCTCCAACTGAATTAAAATGGTCTCCTATAATTTTTGCTGCTTCTATGGCTTGCATGCGTTTGAAAAAGTTGAGAGACTGTCCAAGCGGGTAAAAGACAAATGGAATCAAGCTAAAAAAAAGACCTGCAAATAGAGAAACAACCAAGCTTGTTTTAATAGATGGCTTTAAAAAGATAAATGACTCGAATACCAATAAAATTAACAAGGCGAAAACAAAAAGCCCAATGAGCAAAATACCATAGGCAATTGCCTTGTTATAATAATATCGACGAATGAATAAGGAGAGCTTGCTCATTAGTTCCCAATAAGCGGATTCTTTTTTCACCATTTGGTTTTTCAAAATAAATACGAAAACAAATCGTTGTACCTTTGTACAATATGCAATTTAGAAATTTTATTGTTTGCATGGTGTTGATTCTTCCAAATTTGACTTTTGCGCAAGAAGTAAACAATAAGACTAAACTTCAATGGCTTGATTGGAATGAAGGTTTTCTGAAATCAAATAATGAGCAAAAAATAGCCCTCATAGATGCTTATACAGAGTGGTGTGGTTGGTGCAAAAAAATGGATAGGGATACTTATGCCAAAACAAGTGTTATTGATAAAATCAATGAAAATTTTGTGCCAATAAAGTTTAACCCTGAAATAAAAAGAACCTATAAAACATCGAATGGAGAAATAAGTGGAAGACAATTATTGCTTCAACTTTCTAATAATTCACCCTCCGGCTATCCCACAACGTTTTTTTACTTACCCTCAAAAAATGAAATTTTACCTGTACCGGGATATTATGGAGAGAAAGATTTTATGAATTTACTAGATAAAATTGTCAAGTATAGCAGGGGGGAGATAGAGCTAATCAATAACTAACTCAGTAGAGTGGGTCGCAAATCGCGTAAAAAAGGACCTTCAAGTTATCAGAACCTGACGATAATTGGATTAAGCTCTTTGGGCTACGGAATAGGTAAAACTGATGAAGGTAAAGTAGTTTTTGTTGAACATGCTGCGCCCAATGATGTGGTTGATGTTCGTGTTGTGGGTCGGAAAAAAAGATTTTTGATAGGAAAAATTGAAAATCTTCGTCAAAAATCTCCTAAAAGGGTAAATTCAGTATGTGCGCATGCAGGAATTTGTGGTGGATGCAAATGGCAGCATATAGATTATCAAGAGCAGTTGTATTGGAAATTAATACAAGTGAAAGACGCTTTTGAGAAAATTGGCAAAATCCTGTTTGAATTTGATGCGTATGATATCATACCATCAGAAGACGTCCTAGTTTATCGAAATAAAATGGATTTTTCATTTACGGACAATAAATGGTTGACAGAGAAGGAAATGGGGGAGGAAGTTCATAGTCAAAATGGGATAGGTTTGCACATCCCTGGCAGGTTTGACAAGGTTTTACATATTGACCAATGCTGGTTACAAAATGACTACCAGAATCAAATTAGAGCATTTATCTTTGAATTTGCGGTATCTCGAAGTCTTTCTTTTTTTAATCTCAAAACACAAGATGGTCTTTTCCGTTCTATGATTCTAAGGAATAACACCAAAGAACAATGGATGTTGATTCTAGTTGTGACCAACAAATTTGATAAAAAATTGCCTGAACTTATTGATAAACTTGCTATTGAATTTGAGAAATTGAGGTCAATTTATCTTATTGAAAATACCAAGGCCAATGATTCTATTTTTGATTTAAGTCCAGATTTAGTTTATGGTGAAGAGCTCATTACGGAGAATCTTGGTGGTTTGACTTTTCAAATTCGGCCCAAATCATTTTTCCAGGTAAACATACCGCAGGCCGAGCAACTCTTTAAAACAGCTTTGGCAATGGTAGATTGGTCATGTGTAAATTTAGCATATGATATTTACTGCGGAACAGGAACAATAACACTTCTTGCTGCAAAAATGTGTAATAAAGTTGTTGGTATTGAATCGGTTCAACAAGCCATCCATGATGCAGAAAATAATGCAAAAATCAATCAAATGGACAATGTATTTTTTGAATGTGGAGAAGCCAGAAAAGTGCTGACTGATGAATTTGCGTTGAAATATCCGAAACCTGATTTAATCATTACAGACCCACCGAGGGCCGGAATGCATCCAAATGTCATAAAAGTAATTAAAGAATTGAAGCCCCAGCAATTGCTGTACATAAGTTGTAATCCAGCTACCCAGGCTAGAGATATTAATCTAATGCTTGATTTTTATAGCATCAAGAAAATACGTGGAGTAGATATGTTCCCACAAACACCACACATCGAAAATATAACTTATTTGCAACTTAAGTAATGACAATAGAAGGTAGTCAAAAAAAGTTAGAAAAGCTCCAAAAAGAATTACTAAGCACCGCTTCTGTGCTCAAAGTAGCAAGTCAACGTTTAATAGGAGCAAATGCGACCAAATACCCAATATTTATAGCATTTTCAAAGATAAAAATTGGTTATGGTATTTCAATAATAGAGGCAGAGGAATACAATTTAGATTGGTCAATCAACTTGGCCACTTTAGAAGATTTTATCGATTGGCAATTTATTCCTTCTGACAGGGTCAATTTTTTTAAAGAAACATTCAAAAACCCAGCAGATTTTGCCTGCATTTTTCTTGCTACCGAAGATTTAGGCAAATTTATTTTCTACCCATACTCAAAAGATGAAGCCTGAAATTTCGGTAATCATATTGAATTACAACACCAAAGATTTATTGGAGAAATTATTGCCAAGTGTTTTGTCTAGCACATATGAAAATTTTCGAGTTGTTGTTGCAGATAACGGAAGTTCAGACGGCTCAGCGTCCTTGGTAAAAGAAAAATTTGATAGCGTAGAAATTATTGAGATTTCTACAAATAAAGGCTTTGCAGGTGGGTATAATCATGTAATTTCGGAAATAAGTACTGAATATCTTGTTTTGTTAAATTCAGATGTAGAGGTAGAGAAAGATTGGCTAGAACCCTTGGTTGACTTGGCCATATCTAACCCTGAAGTTGGTGCTATACAGCCTAAGATTAAATCGTTTTACAATAGAGACTTTTTTGAATATGCTGGTGCAGCCGGCGGTTTTATAGACATTTTTGCTTATCCATTTTGTCGGGGTCGCTTATTTGATGTTTTAGAAAAAGACAAGGGTCAATATGAGGAACCAATAGAGGTATTTTGGGCAACTGGTGCAGCATTTTTTATTAAGCAAGAGGTATTCTTAAAAATAGGGGGGTTAGATGAAGATTTTTTTGCCCATATGGAAGAAATAGATTTGTGTTGGCGAATCAAAAATGCAGGTTTCAAAAATTATGTTGTTCCTAAATCTGTGGTTTATCATATAGGTGGTGGAACCCTTGCAGAGGGATCTAAAACAAAGTTTTATCTCAATTTTAGGAATAGTTTAATGATGCTGACTAAAAATCTAAGGGGAAAAGACATGTGGATTTTAGTATTCAGATTTTTTGTCCTTGATTATCTTTCTATTTTGAAATTTATACGTGATGGAAGAGCTTACCTTGTTGCTCAGGTTTTTAGAGCACAAATAGATTTTATTAAGTCTTTTAGAAAAATCTGGTATAAACGTGCCAAGAAAAACAAATCAATTATGCATCTGTCGGGCGTTTACCACAAAAGTTTAGTTTTTCAATTTTTTGTCAGAGGGCATAAAAAATATATTGATTTATTAAAGGAAAAAAGTCACCTACCAAAAGCAGGTGACTTGTAAGTTTAACTAAAAGTTAGGATTAGCTGATTTTTATTTTTTGGACACCTTCACCTTTTCCTTTGGGTAAGGAGATGTTAAGCAATCCATTTTCTAATTCCGCTGTTATGCCCTTACGATTGATGTTTTGAGGCAGTTGAAATTTTCTTTGAAATGATCCTTTAGTCAAATTTCTAAGGTGATAATGTTTGTCAATTTTTTCTTCTTTCGACCCATATTTCACTTTTATTTCTAGAAAATCATCACTTACAACAATTTCAAGATCTTCTTTTGGTAAACCTGGAACTGCCAACTCAATGCCAAACTCTGTATCTGTTTCGGATACATTTAGATGTTTATCCCTTTGATAAAAAGAAGGGCCTGAATCAAAAAATCTTTGAATTGTATCTTCAAAATTTGAGTAAAAAATGGTGTCCTTAAAAGGAGAGAATACTGATTTACTTGTTACTAAATTCATTGTTTTATCTTTTACTAGAATTCTATCAAAAGAGAAACCATGCTTAAAAACAAGACATAATGTCGTGTTTTTTGGAGATATAGTTTATATTTAAGACAAAGTGTCTTAAATATGTTTTTCAGCATGGTAAGAAGATCTTACCATAGGTCCAGATTCAACAATGTCGAATCCTATTTCTTCTTCACCTATCTTTTTAAACTTTGTAAACTGCGCTGGTGTGATAAATTCAGCAACTTTCAAATGCATTTTTGTCGGTTGTAAATACTGTCCAAGAGTTAAAACATCACAACCGTTTTTATGTAAATCGTGCATAATTTGTATTACCTCATCTTCTGTTTCTCCTAGGCCTAACATAACGCCAGATTTGGTTCTAGCACCCATTTCTTTTGTTCGTTTTATCTGCTCCAAACTACGCTTGTATTTGGCTTGTGGTCTAACTAATCTATACAATCTTGAGACGGTTTCCATATTGTGTGAGATGACTTCAGGTTTTTCGTTCACAACCATTTCGAGTGCATCCCAATCTGCTTTGAAATCTGGAATTAAAACCTCCATGGTGGTTTGTGGATTTCTGTTTTTCACTGCTCTTACTGTTGCAGCCCAAACAGACGCTCCTTTGTCTTTTAGTTCATCCCTATTTACGGAGGTAATGACTGCGTGTTTTACTTGCATTTTGTGAATGGCATCTGCCACCTTTTCGGGTTCATCTAAATCGTATTCGTTTGGCCGCCCAGTTTTTACGGCACAAAAAGAACATGATCGCGTACAGATATTCCCTAAAATCATAAATGTTGCGGTTCCCGCTCCCCAGCATTCCGCCATATTTGGACATTTACCATCTTCACATATGGTATGTAGATCATTTTCTTTTACCAACTTTTTTACTTTTACGTATTCTTCTCCAAAAGGTATGGAGATTTTAAGCCAGTCTGGTTTAGTTCGTTTTTTTGTTTTTTCCATAAAAAAAAGAAAGGCACGAAAGAAAGATTTTCTGTCGTGCCTGAAATTTCTTATTCAAAATAATTTACCTAATAATTAGCTTTTCGCTAAATGTAGTGCCGTTTGACTGATTTACTCGAACTATATAAATTCCAGTTTTCAGTACACTAACACTTATTTTGTTGGTCTGATTAGTTACCCCAGAAAGAATAATTTTCCCACATAAATCAATGATTTGGTATGAGGCACTTTCCATCGCAGACGGAATAGTGATGTGATTCTTGGCAGGATTTGGATACAAAGGAAGCGATATGTCGTTGTTAACTTCTCTTGTAGAAGTCAACAAAGATTCTGCTTTGAACAGACCCCTTCCGTGAGATCCAGCCAAAAGAATTGGACCTTTCCAAGTTTGGTCTTTTCTTCCAAGTTGTCTTATCTCAAAAACTGGCACATAAGGTACCGGTTTATTGGCGTCCACTCCGTTGTTTTGTTCCACCCAAATGGGCGCATTGTCATTTCCATTTTCTGTAGCCCAGATTCCAAACTCTGTTCCAAGAACAACTTCAGAAGAATTACTAAAATTAATAACTGCATGATATACAGGCATTTTTGGAAGGTTGTTTGTAATATCTACCCAAGATGGTGCCAAAGAAAGTCCGTCTTTTGTTCTAAAGACATAAGCGCTATTTCCATAGTTTCCATAGGTTATTACAATATTGTTTGGGTCATTTTGGTCAATAGCTATCGAAGTAAGGCTTCGGTTACCAGGAAGTCCAGTACGAATGTTGGTAAATTTGATATCTGATAATATGGTCCTGTCTACAAGCTCAAGAATTTTATTAACTACGGTGTCTTTTACTCCTGCTCCTGGACTTAATAGGCTAATTTTATCTAGACCGTCTATTCTTATTAGGCCACCTCTACCACCGACATAAACACTGCTAGCGTCGTTGTTTGGAGAGATTATTGAGGGAGTAAAGTTTACAGAACCTAGGTTATACCAAGTTGGTGTATTCGGAGACTTCGGATTTACTGCTACCCATATTTCTCTATTTGCAGCAAAAAACAACAATGAGCTATCGGAAGTTGTAGGAGATTCCCATAATCTAAACGGAGTATTAAACAAATTGGTTGGGCTATTTGAACCAAGACTTTGCTCTATTCGAGAATCAAAAATTCTAGATGAACCTTCCCCTCCGTTTAAGGTTCTTACAAGGTTGCCATTTTGACTTTCATAGAACATAATATCAGAATTGTAAGCAGAAATATCGCAATGAAATCCATCACCACTTAAGATAGGAAAACCAGTTGATTTAGTTGTACCTTCAATGTCTTCGATTAATAATGTATTGTTGTCTTGTGTTCCGCCAATAATAATTTTTCCGTCAGCACTTCCTGCCACATTATAAAATTGGGTGGTTGAGTACCCGTTATTTATTGCAGCATACCTTGTAAGCGAAGCATTGGTTGTTTTCGTCACTCCTCCATCGGAGGAAATATACATGATTATTGGGTTGGCCATTGTATCAAACACAATGTTGTGTTTGTCTGCATGTATTCCAAATGGGTTGTTCGGTGAGTCAAACGTATTACCTACAATTCTTGCACCTTGTAATGTATCCCATTCAGCAAAACCAATCCCTCCCATAAAAACTCTTTCCGGATTTTTTGGATGCACAGCAACAGTTAAATCATACCAACCTTGGCTAGAACCGTCTACCCTTGAAAGCGGGTTGAAATATTGATTTGCTGGCCCTGCAATTCTTGAAAAGTTTTGTCCATTGTCTTTAGATTGGTAGAGGCCTACAAGTGCAGAACTTGGGTTTACGGTCGTTCCATTGTATGCATATTCGACTGAACCTGCCACTATTGCATAAACGTAATTTTCGTCAGCATCAGCAATCGCTAGCGCGGTTCTTACTCCTCCAGGAATACCACTAACCGGTTGAAAAGAATTTGCATCATCAGGATTGGTGCTTCTGTAGACTTGGCCACCAATGTAGGCAATCATTATACCTGTCTTGCTGATTTTTATATCTCTGCAATTTCCAATACGAATTCTCGTCCAATTCTCTCCTCCGTCAGGAGAACTCCAAAGACCTGTTCCAGTTCCAGCATAAATAACATTTTTTGTGGGGTGAGCAACAAGGGCTGATACTTCGGTAAAGCTCACGTTGATGGTGTTAGTTAGTACCTCAAATGTTTCACCGTCAGTAGACCGTAAAATTCCTCCTCCTTTAATTGAGGACGATTCATTACCGACTGCATTATTACTAACAGCACTTTCTCCAGTTCCTGCATAAATTGTACCATCAATAGTTTGGGCTAGGGATGATACAAACATGTTGTCTAGTTGTGTGGTTAAAGCATACCATGTCCCACCCATATTGATTGAGCGAAAAACACCTCCAGAAACACCACCTGCATAAAGCACTTTGTGGTCATTTCTGTCAACTAAAAAGCCTCTAGTTCGACCACCAACATTGTCCGGTCCCATTGATTCCCATTCTATGGGTAAAGATTTTTTAAATGATAAACCTTTGTTGGCCAATATTTCAGCTTTAACACTTTCAATATCATTTAAGGTATATTCTCCAGTTTCTTGGTTTGCTTTTAATGAATGTATATAATCAAAATAGCCTTGGGCGGCTTGTTTATTTTGTAGACTGTCTATTTTAGAAATAGGTAAATTATTGATTTTCAACAACCAAACGCAGGATGTACTTAGGATTAGCCCTAAGGAAATGAAAAGTACGATTCTAGTTTTTCTGAATAACGTCATTTTTAGGCAATTTAATTGGTTTTAGTTTATTCCCAAAACTTTTATGTTTTGTTTGGGGTAAACATGCAATTTGCTTTATAGTTCAGTGTTGTCATCAAAATAGCAATTTATTCGTAAAAACTTACGGTTTAAAGTTTTCAATGGACTTATTTTCAATAGAATATGCTGGACAATCGAATCTTCTCGAAGCACATGAGCTCATCACAAAAGCAATTAAAATAAAAAGTAGGCTCAGTTTTAACATGTTTTTATCTGTAGAACTTGAAGTCATAATAAATTCGCTGTACATGCAAAGAAAGTCAATTGTTGCGATCTTAAAGGATGAAAAGCTAAAAAAAGAGTTGCATAGATGTATGCACTATTCCCAGAACGAATTACCTTATATATGTAAAAAACTTGATGTAGATGTTCATGTTGTGGGTCCTTACTTAAAAGCCCTGAAAAGATTCAAAAAAAAATTTCCAAGGTGGCAAAATCTTTTGTTGGCTTTTTCTGAAAAATCACTCAGTCAAAGCAGTTCAGAATTTGCAGCATATTACAAAACCAATATAATGAAAGGAAAGAAATTGCTAAATCTAACTGGCGGACTAGGGACAGATGATTTATTGCTTAGTTCATATTTCAATGAAATTATTTCTATTGATAAAGACGAAAATTTAAATGAAATGTGCATTTGGAATATGGAAATATTAGGGATAAATAACGTAAGTAGGTTAACATATAAAACTGAAACCTATCTTTTTGAAAAAAATATTTCTTCATTTGATCTTATTTATTTGGATCCTGATAGAAGAGTTGGAGACAAAAAAGCAATCATCTTAGAGGATTACTCGCCAAATATTTTTCAATTGATGCCCTATTTCATCCAAAATAAAAAAGATACTTGGCTAAAGTTATCGCCATTAATTGATTTGGACTATTTGGTTCAAAAGTTTGGGAGCTACCTCGAACAGTTTCATTTAGTAGGAATAAAAGGTGAAGTAAAAGAAATTTTGATTAAACTGAATTTCCAAAATGACACAGATATCAAAAAACTATTTTTAATTCAAAGTTCATCGTATGCACAGAACAATGATTTTTTTTTTGAAGAATATACATGGCCTCCCCATCGGGTAAAAATTCAAAAATCTGAACCCCAAAAATTCATCTATAAACCCAATTCATTGCTAATAAAATCTAAGTATGCAGACAGTTTGGCCGTAAAGAACAATTTATCTGGCTTGGCTATCACACCTAACTTATATACTTCAGATGAACAGAAAAAAATCCAAAATTTCATCGGTTATTCTTGTTTAGCGGTATTTACCAAATGGAAAATGGGTTTAAAGTTTTTGGCTGAAAACACAATTGGGGAGTTGGTGTTTTTTGGGTTTTCAAAAAATGAGAAGAAACAAATCCAATCAAAGTTTCTTATGAAATCAAATAATAAGACGATATACTATCTTGCAAAAACTGGTGTAACAAGAATCATGGTAGTCTTAGAAAAACTTTAGAGTAATTATTTTTTTATATACTTTTCTATGGCAGCAACCATCGATGGTACATCGGGTTGAGGTGCAGGTATGTTGTTCACCAATCCAGCTTTTTTAATTGCATTGTCTGTTGTTTTTCCCCATCCAGCAATTAGGGTATCATTTTGTTTAAAATCAGGAAAATTTTCAAACAATGATTTTATCCCTGCAGGGCTAAAGAATACAATAATATCATAATAAACATTCGCTAAGTCACTCAAGTCCGCATTAACCGTCTTATACATTATTGCGTCTTTAAATACAATGTCATTTTCTTGCATGAAATTTGGTATGGTCTCTTGGCGGATATTTGAACAAGGGAATAAAAATTGCTCTTTTTTCTGTGTTTTAATTAATTCAAGAAGACCTTTTTCTCCAGAATGACTCACGTAAAGTTTTCTTTTTCTAAGGATTGTATATTTCTGCATATACATAGATATGCCCTCGTTTAAACAAAAGTATTTTGTGGTGGTGGGCAATTCAACTTTTAGCTCATCAACTACCCGAAAAAAGTTATCAACCGCATTTCTAGAGGTAAGAATTATAGCAGAAAAGTCGGTAATTATCAATCGCTTTTTTCTAAGTTCTTTGCCAGAGATCTGTTCTAATTGAATGAATGGTCTAAATTCAACATGTAATTTATACACCTCTTTGAGTTTATCAAAAGATGATTTTTTGTCCCCCGGATCGGGTTGAGAAATTAGGATAGTTTTGATGATTTTTTTACTCATAAAAATTGCAAAACATTATCATTGATCCAATGGGAAAATAATGCCCATGGTAAAATTTCAAGTGTGCAAAGGTAAAAAAATAAGTGAAGAAAATTTTTGTTCAATAATTCAAAAAAGAAAAAGGCGGACAAAACAAGATTGCAAAGAGTCGAACATACTATCACAAAACCCACTAAATAAAGAGGGAACATATCAAAATTTGCTGAGCTGAAATAGAAAAATATGCCTAAGAGAAAACAAGTATAACCCATTGCAATGGACAGGTGCTGCTGTTTTGACAAAAAATTCTTTGCCAATTTTTTATTAAAAGTCCTTAAGATAAGATAAGGTAGAATTTGGGTAGCGTTTAAGACAATTGTACTTAGTAACATTAATCCCAAAATAGCTGCGACAGAATTTTGATGCAAATCAACTGTAGAGCAATACATAAGCACAAGTCCAAAGCAAGCCAAAAAGTTTATGAAGATTAGCGCATAGTTATTAATAATACTTTTATGAGGGCTATTGCTTTTTGAAAAAAGCTTACCAAATAGCTTGAACTCCGTTTGAAGCAATACAAGGAGAACAAAAAATGTGAAAGATACGAATAGCAACCAAGGTTGATACCAAATTTCACGATATATTAACTCATTGTTCAAAGTGACAAAGTTATTTAGAAAAAAGATGGTGAGTGAAATAAATTCAACCAACAGAATCATGCTTTACTGCTAATCGCATTATTTTGCAGGTCTTTGGCAGGTATTTATATTCACATACCTTTTTGTAGAAAAGCGTGTATCTATTGTGATTTTCAATTTAGTACCAACTTAAAAAGTACATCGCAAGTAATAAGCGCAATTTGTCTTGAAATAAAAAGATGTGGCCAAGTCAGCAAAACGATAGATACAATATACTTTGGGGGAGGGACCCCAAGCCTACTTTCTTCCAATGAATTAAATGAACTAGTAAATACCTTACATAAAAAGTTTATTGTTGATTCAGCTTGTGAATTTACGATTGAAGTGAATCCAGAAGATGTAAATTATGACAAAATTAAACTTTGGAAATCACTAGGATTCAATAGAGTAAGTTTAGGAATACAAAGTTTTAATAGTACTCATTTACAATGGATGAACCGTTCGCACACATTCGATCAAAGTAAAAATGCAATGGTACAAATCCATAAACACTTCGAGAATGTAAGCATAGACCTAATTTATGGTTTGCCAACACTTAGTCGAAAACAATGGCAAAACAGTTTAATGCAGGTAGAAAATTTTAAGCCAGCTCATCTTTCTGTCTATTGCTTAACCGTAGAGAACAAAACACTATTACACAGGCAAATTCAAAACAATGAAATCCAAATCGCTTTAGAAGAGGAGGTTATATGGCAATTTAAAGCACTAAAAAAATGGGCCACAAAAATTGGATACGAACATTATGAAATCAGCAATTTCGCTAGAGAAGGAAAATATGCGAGGCACAACTCAAACTACTGGTTGGGCAAGCCCTATTTTGGTTTTGGCCCATCAGCACATTCTTTTGATGGGGACAACAGATGGTGGAATATTAGCAACAACCATACATATATGAAAAAAATCATGGAAAATAAGAGCCCCATCCATGAGTCGGAGAAGCTAAGTCCAAAAGATAAATTGAACGACTACATCATTACCCGCTTGAGAACCAAATGGGGTTTGGATTTACAATATATAAAGAATGCCTTTGGTAAGGACTTAGATTTGTCAGAATGTCTTCAAAACGGATGGATTTCAGAAAAAAATAAAGTGATTGGGTTAAGCGATAAAGGTATGCTATATGCAGACGCTGCAACAAAAGCACTTTTGGTGTAATAGATACCGAACTTTTATCTATTTTTGCACTCCTTAAAAAAAGACTTATGAATAACTACGAGTCTGTAATCATTTTAACACCCGTGCTGTCGGAGAAACAGTTAGAAGAGGCACTAGGCGCTTACCGACGGTTGATTACAGAAACAGGTGGAGAGATTATCCACGAAGAAAACTGGGGCCTCACTAAATTGGCTTACCCGATTCAAAAGAAGGTAACCGGATTTTATCACATTTTCGAATTTACTGCACCAGGGGATTTGATTCCAAAAATGGAAGTTGCTTATCGAAGAGATGAACAAGTAATGCGTTTCTTAACCATTTCGCTTGATAAACATGCTCTTGCATATAATGAAAAAAGAAGAAGTGGTGCATTTAACAAAACAGAAGAAAAATCAGATAAAACACAAGAATTAGTATGAGCAGAGACAATTTCGTATTCAACAACAATAGTTCCGTTCGAAATGAAAAAAAATATTGCCGCTTTAAGAAAAGTGGTATAAAATATATTGATTACAAGAATCCAGAGTTTTTGAAAAAATTCTTGAATGAACAGGGTAAACTTCTTCCGAGAAGAATCACCGGAACTTCCCTAAAGTACCAAAGAAAAGTGGCTCAAGCAGTAAAAAGGTCAAGACACTTGGCTCTTTTACCATATGTAGCAGACCAAATGAAATAAAGCAATGAAACTAATTTTAAAGAAAGATGTTGCCAAACTTGGTGAAAAAGACCAAGTTGTAGAAGTTAAAGATGGTTACGGAAGAAATTTTTTAATCCCTCAAGGTAAAGCTGTGCTTGCTACGGTCTCTCAACTTAAAATGCTTGAAGAAACAAAGAAACAACGAGTGGCTAAAGAAAAAGAACTTGTATCCAACGCCAGAAAATTGGCAGACGAATTGGAAGGAAGAGAGGTAGGTATTGAGGTAAAAGCAGGCTCGAATGGCAAAATATTTGGATCAATCACTACCATGCAAATTGCGGTGAAGCTTGCTGATATGGGTTACGAAATCGACAGAAAATCAATTGAACTGAAAGAGGAGATAAAGCAATTGGGCAGCTATACTGCTATGCTCAATTTACACAAAAGTGTTAATGCCCAAATCAACCTGGAAGTAATTCAAGAAGATTAAATTTTAAGTTTAAGAGAAACTTACTCATATCTTAGGGCATCTATTGGATTTATTTTTGCTGCTTTTCTGGCAGGGTAGATTCCTGCAATTAAACCTGTAACTAGGCTAAGTAAAAGTCCTATTATTACCCAATTCCATGGCATGAGGAAACTTCCCCCCAAGAATGAGGAGACTAAATTTCCTATGCCAACGCCTAAAATGATTCCCAAAACTGCGCCCAAAAGGCAAATACCAAGAGATTCATACAAAAACTGCCACAAGATTTCACTTTGTTTTGCCCCAACTGATTTAAGTGTTCCAATTTCTTTAGTTCTTTCAGTAACAGAAACCAACATAATATTCATTAAGTTAATGGCTGCACCAAGCAGTGTGATGATGCCAATTACCTGAGCAAAGAGTGACACTTTTGACAAACTATTTATTAACTGCTCAGAGACATTATCGCTTTTAACAACAGTAAAATTGTCTTCATCACTGGCGGATAATCTTCTTATTCTTCGAAATAAGGCTCTTGAAGAATTGCTTGCTTGTTCTAGCTCATAGATATTATTTACAGACACCCCGATGGTGTAGTTATTCTTTCCTTTAGCCATTTGTCTTCCCAACTCAATGGGGACTAGAGCAATTCTATTGAACCCAAAATCAAAGGCAGATTGTTTTTCTTTAAAAATGCCTATGACCTGAAACTTGCCATTTTCTAGGGTAATTGTTTTGCCAATAGCTTTTTGGGCACCAAAAAGATTTTCCTTTATTTCTTGACCAATCACAACAACCTTCGAGTTTTGATTTACATCATAATCACCAATGCTTCGTCCCTCTAATATTTGATAACCAGCCACTTTAGGATACCTTGCGTCACCGCCCACTATGTATATATTTGGATTGGTTTTTTTGCTTTTGTATTTGGCTTGAGAAGTAAAACTGACATTTAAAAAGACCGAACAAAATTCAGAAAAGTTATACTGCTTCTGAAAACTTTTGGCTTCTCGATAATCAATATTTGGAAATCGTTTAACTCTCCTTCTTCCTCCAATTACGATAGAACTACTCTTATTTTGTATATTGAAGGTATTGGAACCCATTAAACTAAAGTTTTTTGAAATGCTGGATTCAACGCCCTCGATAGCAGTTAAAATTCCAATTAATGCAGTAATGCCCAAAGTAATAATCCCTGAAGTAATCCAAGACCTTAAAGAGTTTTTTCTCAAAGATTGGGTTGATAGTCTTAATATCTCAGAAACTTTAGACAAAACAAGTCAAATGTAGCCAAGGAAAAGGAATAGTAGATTAAAAACGCTACATAAATTGGTAGAAACTACATTTGTTTTTATGGTAGTACAAAATGTATTTATTCTTTTTATTTTCCTAATAGTCTTTGCAGCCATAGTTTTTGGGTCAATTTATATGTTGTCTATTAAGATCATTACTGAATTTCGTACACATAGAACACAGCAGATTAAGATTAGTAGTAAAAGTCAATTATTGAATTTAAGGCTAAAAGCTTTTGAAAGATTGGTTTTGTTTGTAGAGAGAATTTCGCCAGATCAACTAATAATGAGACACACAAAGCAGAGAGAGTCTGCAACGGAGTTAAAACATAGACTTGTAAAAAACATACAAGATGAATACTACCACAACATTACACAACAACTGTACATAAGTCCAATTTTGTGGAGTGAGATTGTCGCGGTTAAGGAGGGGGTGATTCAATTAGTTGAGAAAACGTATAATTCAATTCCTGAGCAGGGTTCAGGAACAGATTTGGGTAAGCAGATATTATTTAATGCAATGCAAAACGAAGACAACCAGATTGTAAGAACTTTACAGCAATTGAAGAGCGAATTGGAGCAATATTTTTAACTTTAAACAAGGCATTTTTGAACAGCTTATCAACATGTTATAAACATTATTTTGTTCAAATAAAACCAGGTAAAAAATAAGTGTTTAAACGCCTAAAATAAAGTGAGTTTTCGCCTAACTATTTCTTTTTTAATAAACTATTAAGCTTAGCTACTTAACTATAAATTAATATGTATCAAAGACACCAAATGAATGAAGAAATGTTTAATAAACGTAGAGGTTATATATAAATATTTGAAAATGAATTTTTTAAATAAAAATCAGTGGGAGGGCAAAATTCTGACAGGAAAATAGATAACATTTACTTAAAGTCAGGGTAGAAATTTTTAACTGATTTTTTTAAATAAAAACCAAGTTTGGAAATGTTTTTTTTCAATTAAAAAAAAACTCATATTGCAAGCTCAAAGAGATTACTAACAGAGGAAAACAGGAGTTTGATTTTTTTAGGTTATTAACATTAGTAAAA
>CENJ01054210.1_pt1 | contig 21042 bp, 17 predicted proteins | sample 356161 | NCBI WGS metagenome assembly CENJ01 (sample SAMEA2619531, study PRJEB7988) | marine metagenome | biome: marine biome (ENVO:00000447); feature: surface water layer (ENVO:00002042); material: "saline water (ENVO:00002010), including plankton (ENVO:xxxxxxxx)" | depth 5 m
ATCACATGTTTGAACACGAATCTGACCCTCAAACAACTAAAGAATTAGAAGTCGAATTTAAGAGAGATGAGAGAGTCTTAAGATGGTTATCTGTCAAACTTGACAAACATGCTGTTGATTATGCTGAAAAGAGAAAGAAAAAACAAACAAAAAGTTAATTATGGCTAGAGAATCAGAAATTAGATATTTATCGCCTGTCGATATAGAAAAAAGATCACAATCAAAATATTGCAGATTCAAAAAAATGGGAATCAAGTATGTTGACTACAAAGATCCTAATTTTTTAATGAGATTTTTAAATGAGCAAGGTAAAATTTTACCAAGAAGAATAACTGGAAATTCACTTAAGTTTCAGAGAAGAGTCGCCGTTGCAATTAAGCGAGCAAGACATCTCGCACTTCTGCCATATGTTGCTGATAATTTGAAATAATTTACAATGAAAGTAATACTTAAAGAAAATATTGAAAAACTTGGCTTCAAAGACGAAATAGTGGATGTTAAAAATGGGTTTGCTCGAAATTTCTTAATACCAAAAAACAAAGCGGTTATTGCAACCGAAAATGCAATTAAAGTACTAAATGAGAATTTAAGTCAGCAAGAATCTAAGCTAAACGAAGAAATTGAAAATGCTAACAAAACTGTAGAAGAATTGAGTAAACTTAGCATAGTCATAAAATCTAAACTTCAGGAAGATGGTAAAAAATTGTTTGGCTCTGTATCATCAAAACAGTTAGTTAATGAAATTGGCAAGCATGGTATTGAAATAGATAGAAAATTCGTAAAACTAAGTTCTATCAAAGAGATTGGCTCATACACCGCTGAAATAAGACTTCACAGAAAAGTCAATTGCTCACTAGAATTTAAAGTCGTTTCTGACAAAAACTAGTTGTATCTTAACGCTTCAACAGGGCTAAGCTTAGATGCTTTTACAGCAGGATAAATCCCAGACATTATCCCAACAACAAAACAAAGCAGAACGGATACTAATGTCCACAAGGTTGGAAAAACGAATGCTCCTTCAATTAGCACAGAGACAACGTTACCAATTGCAATTCCCATCAGAATTCCAATCGCTCCGCCAATTTGACAAATTAAAATTGATTCAGTTAAAAATTGATTTCTAATAATTCTTGAGTTAGCACCTAATGATTTTCTTAAACCAATTTCTCTGGTCCTTTCTGACACAGACACTAACATTATATTCATCAACCCAATTGATGCTCCAAAAAGAGTCATTAAACCAATCAATGTTGTAGAGAAAGTTATAAATTGTATGTTTTGTATCAATCTAGCTGCTAAATTGTCACTTTTAACAATTTTGAAATTGTTATTTTCTATGGGCCTTAATTTTCTGATTTTACGAAAATCAGCTGTTACTTGACCAATGATATAATCTAAAGAATCTGTATTTTTTGAAATTATATTAATCTCATAATTCATTCTGTTTGCAATAAACTTTCTTCCGATATCAATTGGCATAAGGATTATATTATCAGCATTAAAACCAAAGCTGGTTCCTTTTTCTTTTAATGAGCCTATTACCTTAAATTTAGTTCCAGCTATTGATACTTTTTGATCAATTTCATAACTTTCATCAAACAGTCTTTCTTTAACAGAACTTCCTATTAAAACAACATTTGATCCTGTTTGTATTTCATTTTCAGAAAAGTTTCTGCCTCTTTCAATAAAATAACCTGATGTTAATACATAATTTTTATCTGTGCCAACCAGGGTTACATTTGGATTTGTTTCAAAGTTATTTCTTCTTATTTTAAATGTTCTTGACAATGTTGAGCTTACTGAAGCAGCCTTTTGATATTTTTCTGTAATTTTAAGAGCTTGGCGATAATTTATTTTTTCAACTTTCTTTTTTGATTTACCAGAAACACTTGCTAAATTTTTTTGATTTTTATCCTTAATTTTAAAAGTATTTGATCCCATTGTGATAAAATTACTTTCAATTGATGTTTCAATTGATTCAATGGCAGTAATGATTCCCATTATTGCCATCATTCCAATGGAAATAATTGTTACGGTTAAAAAGCTTCTTAAAAAGTTTTTTTTTAAAGAGTCATATGCAATTTTTATATTTTCTAAAAGCATTCTTATATAAAAGTATAAAATTAAAAATTATGAATATTTTACGATATCAAGAGCTTGTTGAATGTTGAGGTAAATTGTTAAATTTGTATTAAACAAAAAAAGTAATCTTAAAGAAGAAAAATTTGTCAGCGTATAGTAATTATCAACTTGAAATTCTAAAAAGAAAAGAATTTGGATTGTCACCAAAACCAATCGAATCCTCGGAGATTTTAAATGAAATTATTGAGGACATCAAAAGAAATGATTCTAAAACAAGAAAAAAAAGCTTAAATCATCTGATTTTTAACACTCTTCCTGGAACAACATCCGCAGCAAAAGTTAAAGCTGAGTTTCTCAAGGATATAATACTAAATGTTGAAAATGTTGAAGAAATTTCTATTGAATTTGCATTTGAATTACTTTCACACATGAAAGGAGGCGCATCAATTAGAGTGTTGTTAGATATTGCTTTTTCTAAAAATAAAATTTTAGCAATAAAGGCATCTCAGGTTCTTAAAACTCAAGTCTTTCTCTATGATGCAGATACAAATAGACTAAAAATTGAATATGAAAAAGGAAATAAAATAGCAAAAGACATACTAGTAAGCTATTGCAAAGCAGAATTTTTTATTAGATTACCTGCACTGCCAAAAAAAATTGATGTTGTTACTTATGTGGTTGGAGTTGGAGATATTTCTACTGATTTATTGTCACCTGGAAATCAAGCCCACTCTAGATCAGATAGAGAATTACATGGCAAGTGTTTTGTTTCTAAAAAAGCTCAAAATGAAATTAAAGAGCTTCAATACCTTCATCCAGATAAAAGGGTGATGTTAGTAGCTGAAAAAGGCACAATGGGTGTCGGCTCTTCAAGAATGTCAGGTGTAAATAATGTTGCTCTTTGGACAGGAATTCCATCAAGCAAATATATCCCATTTGTTAACATTGCACCTATTGTAGCTGGAACAAATGGGATATCACCAATTTTTTTAACTACTGTAAGTGTAACGGGAGGTATTGGTATTGATTTAAATAACTGGGTAAAAAAATTAGATATAGATGGTAACCCAATTGTTGATGAAAATGGAGATTTTGTTTTGCAGCAAACTTTTTCTGTGGAAACTGGTACTCATTTGGTCATTGATACTGAAAAAAAGAAACTGTTTTCAGGTAAAAAGGAACTTTTAGATATCTCAAGCTCATTAAGTCCTCAAAAAATTGAATTTATTCGAGCAGGAGGATCTTATGCAGTAGTTTTTGGAAAAAAATTACAATCTTTTGCAGCATCAGTTTTATCTGCCGAACCTGCGCCAGTTTTTGCAAAATCTAAAATTATCACAAACAATAAATTTGGTCAAACAGCTGTTGAGAAAATTTTTAATTTTAATAAAATTGGAAATTATCAAAATCTAATTTTAAAATCAGGTTCTGATGTTAGAGTTAAAGTAAACATTGTTGGATCTCAAGATACCACTGGATTAATGACCTCACAAGAGCTAGAATCAATGGCTGCAACGACGATATCTTCAGAAATTGACGGGGCTTATCAATCCGGATGTCATACTGCATCAGTTTGGGATTTAAAAGCTCAAGAAAATATTCCTAAATTAATGAAATTCATGAAAGATTTTGGACTAATTACTGCTAGAGATCCTAATAATAATTATCACCCCATGACAGATGTTATTCATAAAGTTTTAAATGATATTACTGTTGATGATTGGTCTATCATAATTGGAGGTGATTCTCATACAAGGATGTCTAAAGGAGTAGCTTTTGGAGCTGATTCAGGAACTGTTGCTCTTGCACTTGCAACAGGAGAAGTATCAATGCCTATACCTGAATCTGTAAAAGTAACATTTAAAGGCAAAATGAATGATCATATGGATTTTAGGGACGTGGTGCACGCTACGCAGGAGCAGATGTTAAATAAGTTTAAAGGAAATAATGTTTTTCAAGGAAGAGTGATAGAAGTCCACATCGGAACTTTACCATCCGATCAAGCCTTTACGTTTACTGACTGGACAGCTGAAATGAAAGCTAAAGCATCAATTTGCATTTCAGAAGGTGAAACACTAATTAAATCATTAAACATAGCCATTCAAAGAATAGAAAATATGATTAGTAATGGCATGGATAATAATCGAGGAGTTTTAAAGGGCTTAGTAAGTAAAGCAAAAAGCAGAATCAATGAAATTAAAGACGGTATTAACCCTCCACTATCTCCTGACTCAAACGCAAAATATCATGCTGAACTAACTGTTGACTTAGATACAATCAATGAGCCTATGATTGCTGATCCAGACGTGGAAAATGAAGACATATCCAAAAGATATACACATGATACAATACGACCTCTTTCTTATTACAAAGGACAAAAGAAAGTTGATTTAGGATTTGTTGGCTCATGCATGGTTCATAAAGGAGATTTAAAAATTGTATCACAAATGCTTAAGAACTTGGAAAAAGAACACAAAAGTGTTAAATTCAATGCTCCCCTTGTAGTAACAGCCCCAACCTACAATATCATAGATGAGCTCAAAGAAGAAGGTGATTGGAGTATATTGCAAAAATATTCAGGATTTGAATTTAATGACTCAAATCCAAAATCAAGTGCAAGAACCGAGTACAAAAATATGATGTACTTAGAAAGACCCGGATGCAACTTGTGCATGGGTAACCAAGAAAAAGCAGCCAAAGGGGATACTGTAATGGCAACATCAACTAGACTTTTCCAAGGCAGAGTTGTTGAAGATTCTAAAAGAAAAAAAGGTGAGTCTTTACTTTCCTCAACTCCGGTTGTAGTTCTATCAGCAGTTCTTGGTAGAACTCCAAAAATTGAGGAATATATTGATGCTGTTGAAGGAATTAATTTAACAAAATTCTCACCACCGAAATCTTCACTATGCTCATAATAATTCAAAATTTTTATAATCAGGTATATCACCAATCAATTCTATTTTATTTTTAGAATAATCGACTTTTAATACAAATTTTGACAGACCATTTGTAATTGACAGAAATGGAGCTTTCAAAGAGTAATTATATGATGCGACTTGATTTAAAACTTCTTTTGTTAATGGTTTACCAAATGACTTACACTCAACAATTAAAACAGGTTCAGCAAAATTATTATACGCTACTATATCCATTCTTTTTTTTTGCAGATTATACTTGGTTGATTTTTCAATACCAATTAATCCTTCTCTATAACCTTTTTTCATAATGAGATACTTTACAAAATTTTGTCTAACCCACTCCTCTTCAGTGAGCACCACATATTTTTTTCTGATATCGTCAAATATGTAAAACTTACCATGTTTTTCTTTAATTTTAAAATCTGATATTTTATAGTACAAATCAGGATACATCATAAAAGTAAATTTAATTGAATTATAGAAATATTTTAAATTCCATCACAAAAAAAGAGTTTGCTCAAGTATACTTTTTAATGGGAGATGAACCTTACTTTATTGATAGTATTACCAAAACAGCGATTGATACAATAATTCCAGATGAACATAAAACATTGAATCAAGCTATTTTTTATGGAAGAGATTCTGATGTAAATATTATTTTAAACGAGTTAAAACAGTACCCTTTTGGATTTCAAAAAAGACTAATTATTGTAAGAGAAGCTCAACATTTAAAAAACATTGAGTACTTAGAAAATTATTTTGAGAAACCACAAGTATCTTCAATATTAATAGTTTGCTACAAGAACAAAAAACTTGACAAAAGAAAAAAAATTTATAAAATTTTGGAAAGCAATCATGCTATTTTTAATTCCCAAAAAATATACGATAATAAAATAGCTGATTGGATTAAAAAATATCTTGAAACAAAAAACATTGTAATTGAACCAAAGGCTTGCAATACGTTAATTGAGTATATTGGCAATGACTTGTCAAAAATTTCCAATGAAATCAATAAAATATGCTCCGACTCAAGTATAAAAAAAATAACAAATGATTTGATTAATGATCAAATTGGAATAAGCAAGGAATTTAATCTTTTTGAATTACAAAAATCGTTAGGTAAAAAAGATAAAAATAAAGCATTAATTATCATGAACTATTTTGCTGCTAATCCTAACAAAAACCCGAGCGTTTTAATCCTCTCCTCAATCTTTAACTATTATAACAAACTTTTGTTAATAAAGCAGATAAAAGACAAATCAGCTCTAGCAAAAAAGATTGGAGTCAATACATATTTTTTAAATGACTATATACAAGCATCTAAAAAATATAAGTTCAATGAATTATTAAATATAATTAATTTGATTTGTGAATATGATCTAAGAACAAAAGGAATAAATAACAATAAAATTAGTCAATCAGATCTTCTTAAAGAGTTTATATCAAAAATTCTTTGCTGCAATAATATTTTGATTTAAAATAAAGAAAAAACTTATTAAGTATATTTGCAGACTTTTTTATGAGACCACTTTTAATTTTAATTTTCTATTTTTTTTACTCCACAATCTTTGCGCAAACAGGTTCAATAAGAGGGTTCGTCTACGATAAAGAAACAGGTGAACCTGTCATATATTGCAATACATTTCTAGAGGGAACAAGTCTGGGGTCACCAACAGACTTAAATGGATTATACAATATCAGTAAGGTTCCAAATGGGAATTACAAAATTGTAATTAGTTACATTGGATATGATACATTAAAAGCAAATATTCAGATAACTGAAAATAAAATTTTAAACAAAAATTTTGAAATTTCACAATCATCAGTTAAGCTTGATGAATTGATAATTTCTGCAGAGAGGCAGGAAATGAAAACTGAAGTCAAAGCAGCTGCGATTAAAGTTTCTAAGAAGGATTTAGAAATGATTCCGACAATTGGTGGAGAGCCTGACATTGCTCAGTACATGCAAATAATTCCCGGAGTTGTTTTCACAGGAGATCAAGGTGGTCAATTATACATCAGAGGTGGGTCTCCAGTACAAAATAAAGTTCTTTTAGATGGTATGATTATCTATAGTCCTTTTCATTCAATAGGTCTATTTTCTGTTTTTGACTCTGATATTATAAAATCGACTGATGTTTACACCGGTGGATTTAATGCTGAATACGGTGGTAGAATTTCCTCAATAATGGATATAAATACTATTGATGGAAACAAAAAAAACCTTTCTGGTAAAGTTTCAACAAATACTTTTGGTTCTAAAATTTTTCTTGAGGGACCTTTAACTAAAGGTAAATCATCTTTCATAATTTCAGCAAAAAACTCTTACTTAGATAAAACATCAAATTATATTTACAAAGACCCTATTCTTTTTTTTGATGACAAAGGACTACCATACAGCTACTTTGATTTATATGGGAAATTAACTTTTACATCTGATAATGGAAGTAAAATAAATTTATTTGGATTTAATTTTATTGATGAGGTAGATTATAATAATATCTCTAAACTAAATTGGAATTCATCTGGCTTAGGTAGTAAATTTATACTCATCCCTGGATCATCTCCTGTTCTTATCGAGGGTAACTTTGCTTATTCCTCATACAACATTTTTCTTGATGAAAACTCACTGCCAACGAGAGAGAGTAAAATAAATGGTTTTAACATGGGGTTTGATTTCACTTCATTTTTAAAAAATGGAAAAGTTAAATATGGATTTGATATTAACGGTTTTCAAACTGACTTCACAACATTTAACTCAGTAAACTCACAAATTGACCAAGATGAGAATACTTCAGAATTCTCATCTTATGTCAACTATCAATATAGTTCTACAAGATTTATAATTGAGCCTGGTTTCAGAATTCAAAAATACACATTGGGTTTTTCACCTGAACCGAGACTTGGAATCAAATACATAATATCTGATAAATTAAGATCAAAATTTGCAACTGGAATGTATTCCCAAAATATTATAAGTACAGTTTCTGATAGAGATGTTGTAAATCTTTTTACTGGAATTATATCATCTCCTGAGGAGCTTCCTACAAATAGTAACGGAGAAAACTATTCAGAAAAATTTCAAAAATCAACACATTACATTGCTGGAATAGAGTATGATTTGAATCAAAAAATTGATTTTCAAGTTGAAGGGTATTACAAAGATTTTAATCAGTTAACAAACATTAACAGAGATAGAACAAGTAATGATGATAATCAGTTTATTGTTGAAAAGGGAACTGCAAAAGGTATTGATTTTCTTACAAAATATAAGTCAAAAGAATTATACGTCTGGTTGGTATATTCATACTCAATAGTTGAAAGGCAAGATGATGATTTTACATATTCTCCCCATTTTGATAGAAGACACAATGTAAACTTTGTAACATCAGTAAACTTAGATAAAAAAAGAACATGGAAAGCAGATGTTAGATGGAATCTTGGGTCAGGGTTTCCTTTTACTCAAACACAAGGGTTTTATGAAAATATTCCTTTTGATGACGGGATTAACACTGATATAACTCAAATTAACGGAGAATTAGAGATTGCATATGCTGAACTTAATGAAGGAAGGTTGCCCTATTATCACAGACTAGACTTTTCGGTGTCAAAGAAGTTTGAGTTATTTAAGTCAAGTGATTTGGATGTAACCTTTTCTGTCACAAACATGTATAACCGAGAAAACATATTTTACTTTAATAGAGTAAAATATGAGAGAATAAATCAACTACCTTTGATGCCAAGTTTGGGAGCCAGTCTAATATTTTAAAATTAAAATATTCATATGGCACATTATTTCAATTCTAAATATTAAATTTGTGAACTAGACAATATTGTTTAGTGTCCGAATCATCCAAATATATATTTGTGACAGGCGGTGTAACATCATCACTTGGTAAAGGAATAATATCAGCATCCTTAGGTAAACTATTAAAATCCCGAAACTATAGTGTTACAATACAGAAACTGGATCCTTATATTAACGTTGATCCTGGTACTATGAATCCATACGAACATGGGGAATGCTATGTAACAGAAGATGGTGCAGAAACTGATTTAGATTTAGGTCACTACGAAAGATTTTTAAATGAACATACGTCATCAAAAAATAATGTTACTACAGGAAGTATCTATCAAAATGTTATAAATAAAGAGAGAAGAGGAGACTATTTAGGAAAAACTGTTCAAATTATTCCTCACATAACAGATGAAATAAAAAAAAGAATTCAATTGCTCTCCTCAAAGAAAAATTATGATTTCATAATTACTGAAATTGGAGGAACAGTTGGAGATATTGAATCACTACCATACATAGAAGCTGTTAGACAATTAAAAAGAGAATTAAAAGAAAAATGTATTTTTATTCACCTAACTCTTGTCCCATATCTAAGTGCAGCCGGAGAATTAAAAACAAAACCAACTCAACACTCTGTAAAATTATTGCTAGAATCCGGAATACAGCCAGATATACTTGTTTGTAGAACTGAAAAAGAATTATCAGAAAAATTAAAAAATAAAATTTCTCTTTTTTGCAATGTTGATATTGACTCAGTAATTCAATCTATCGACGCTGAATCAATATACAAAGTACCTATTTTAATGAAAGAGGAAAAACTTGACTTAGTTGTACTAAAAAAATTAAATGTGTCTCACAACAATAAAATTAATCTAGTTGAATGGACTAACTTTTTAGATAAACTAGAAAATCCTAAAAATAATATAAAAATTGCTTTGGTTGGTAAATATGTCCAGCTAACTGATTCATATAAATCTATAATTGAAGCAATAACTCATGCATCTACCCATTTTGGAGTAAAGGTTGATTTAAAACTAATTAATTCTGAAGAGATACTTGAAAATAATTTATGTGAAAAGTTTAATAACGTTCAAGGGATTATAGTTGCTCCAGGATTTGGAGAAAGAGGTATTGAGGGGAAGATACTTTCAGTTCATTACTGCAGAAAAAATAATATTCCTTTTTTTGGAATTTGTTTAGGAATGCAGTGTGCAGTTATAGAATATATGAGAAATGTACTCGGCAAAAAAGGTGCATCAACATCAGAAATAGATAAAACTACATCAACACCAATTATTGACCTAATGCACAATCAAAAACAGATTAAAGAAAAAGGCGGTTCTATGAGATTAGGCTCTTATGAATGTAAATTAATTGAAAACACAATAGTATCATCTTCGTACAATAAAAAAATTATTAATGAAAGACATCGTCACAGATACGAATTCAATAACAATTTCAGAGAATTATTTTTTAGCAAAGACATGATTATGAGTGGATATAATCCTAAAAATAACTTAGTTGAGATTATTGAATTAAAAAATCATCCTTGGTTTGTAGGTGTGCAATTTCATCCTGAATACAAAAGCACAGTACAAAATCCTCACCCTTTATTCATTAGTTTTATTAATTCAATAATTAAAAATCATGAAAAATAAAGACAGCAGTTCTCTAGTTGGTTTTGTTCTTATAGCAATAGTTTTAATTTTCTTTAATGTTTTTATATTTCCTAAATTTCAACCTGAAGAAAAAGAAACCGCTTCACAAAGTATTCAAGATTTCTCTAGAAATGATAATTTACTAAAAAATGAAGAAGTTTCAGACGATATAATTTCTGAAAAACTATTCACTTTAGAAAATGAAAAAATCAAACTATTAATCTCTAACATTGGAGGTGGAATTAATGAAGTAATATTAAAAGAGTATAAAAACTATAGTGGTGAAGAGCTAAAATTATTTACCGCAGATTCAACAAGTTTTAGTTTAGATTTTTTGACTAATCAAAATATTAAAACTGAAAATAGAAATTTTATTGCTATTGACTCTTCTTCGAATTTTATTAAACTAAGATGTTTGGTTTCAAATGACAGTTACATAGATTACGTATATACAATTGATAATGACTACAAAGTAGATTTTAATCTTGAATTTTATGGCCTTGATGAATTAATTCCAAGAAATGTTAATTATATGAATCTTGAATGGAAAATGAAAACTCCGCAAACAGAGAAAAGCAAGAAAAATCAAGAAATGTACACTGGCATTTACTATCAATTTAAAGCAGATAATGAAGTAGACAATTTATCACTTACCAAGGATAGTGAAAAAGATATTAAATCAAACCTAAATTGGGTTGCCTTCAAGCAACAATTTTTTAGTGCAATTTTTATTTCAAAAAATGGCTTTTCTAAGCCAATTTCTTTGAAAGTTTCAAAAAATGAAAACTCAATTTATATTAAGGAACTAAGTGCAAAATTTGAAATTCCTTACAATCATAATAGTACTGAAAAACATTCATTTCAATTTTATTTTGGTCCAAATCATTATCCCACTCTTAAAAATTATGATTCTGGTTTTGAGGAAATAATACCATTAGGGTGGTCATTGTTTAGATGGGTAAATAAATACATCATAATTAATTTATTTGATTTTTTGAGTAAATATTTTAATAACTATGGCCTTATTATACTACTGCTAACAATTATAATCAAGCTTGCTTTGGCTCCTTTTACTTACAAAGCTTATTTATCTCAAGCTAAAATGAAAGTATTAAAGCCAGAGATTGATAAGATTTCTGGAAAAGATAAAGATCCAATGAAAGTTCAACAAGCTACAATGAACTTATATCGTAAAGCTGGCGTAAATCCTATGGGAGGTTGTTTACCTATGCTTTTTCAGTTTCCTATACTAATTGCAATGTTTAGATTTTTTCCAGCATCCATTGAACTAAGACAAAAAAGTTTCTTGTGGGCTGATGATTTATCAGCATATGATTCTATTTTAGAGTTAGGTTTTAATATACCCTTTTATGGTGATCATGTTAGTTTATTTACACTTTTGATGACAATTTCGACATTATTATATACTAGGATGAATACTTCAATGGCTACTGGGCAAATGGCTCAAATGAAATGGATGATGTATTTAATGCCAATTATGTTTCTTGGATTTTTTAACAATTACGCAGCAGCACTTAGCTACTACTATTTTCTTGCAAATATGTTCACATTTGGTCAGCAGTATTTTATGAAAAAATTCTTTATCAATGATGATGCTTTGTTAGCAGAAATTGAAAAAAACAAAAGAAAACCAAGAAAAAAATCTAACTTTCAAAAAAGATTAGAACAAATGCAAAAACAGCAGGAGATGAAAATGAAAAAAAGAAAATAATTTAAATAATTAAAATTGATTGGTAAATTGCAAAAAAAACATAGATTAGTTTTGCAATAATACCTCCAAAAAAACCAATCAATGCTCCAATTGATATTTTTAAAGAACTCACAAAATCATTTTTTTCTAGTTTTGCCCCTAAGAAACTTCCTAAAAGTGGTCCTATTATAATTCCAATCGGAGAAAAAAATAATCCAAATATAATACCTATCAATACGCCCCTTTCAGCATATTTACCTCCACCAAAATATTTAACACCTTTAATTTGCATCCAGTAATCGAATGCTGTTATAAAAATTAAAAAAAATGTTAAAAGAATCAAAATGTTTATTCCAAATGAATAGCTGGTAAAAAAATGAAGAATTATTATTGATAGATAAGCGATCGGAGGGCCAGGAAAAATTGGATTAAAACATCCGACAATTGATAAAACAAATAAAATAACAGATATAATAATTATTAACGTTTCCACTCATCAAATATATCAATTGTTTCGATATTATTAAATTTGCAATAAATTACAACTTTGAATAATATAAGAAACATTTCACCAATTGATGGAAGATACGCATCGAAAACAAAAGTCCTTCAAGATTACTTTTCTGAATTTTCTCTTATTAAGTACAGAGTCAAAGTTGAAATAGAATATTTAATCGCTCTTAGTAATTTAAAAGAACTCGATTTTTTTCTAACAGAAAATCAAATTAAGGAACTTAGAAAAATTTATATTGAATTTGATATCGATGATGCTAAAAGAATAAAAGAAATAGAAAAGGAAACAAATCATGATGTTAAATCAGTAGAAATTTTTATTAGAGAAGTTTTTGAAAAGATTAATTTAAATAAACACAAAGAATATATTCATTTTGGGCTCACATCTCAAGATATCAACAATACGGCATTTCCATTAATGCTAAAAGATTTTATGTTTAACCATCTTTTTGATTCTTATAACAATTTACAAAACCAAATAAAAGAGATTACAAAAAAATGGAGTAATATAACAATAATTGCAAGAACACATGGCCAGCCTGCTTCACCAACTAAACTTGGAAAAGAATTCTTAGTTTTTCATGAAAGAATATATAATCAATTAGAAATTTTAAAAGGTATTAAAATATCTTGCAAGTTTGGAGGAGCAACTGGAAATTTTAATGCACACGTAGTTACTTTTCCGAAGACCAACTGGATTAAATTTGCTGATAACTTTACAATAAAATATCTTGGCCTTAAAAGACAAAAAACTACAACTCAAATTGACCATTATGATACACTATCTCAAATTATGCACGCTAGCTTACGAATAAATACAATTCTTATAGACCTATGCAGAGATATTTGGACCTATGTATCAATGGACTTTTTTAAACAAAAAATTTCGGACAAAGAAGTTGGATCATCTGCTATGCCTCATAAAGTAAATCCAATAGATTTTGAAAATGCTGAAGGTAATCTAGGAATCAGTAACGCCATACTTAATTTTTTATCTGAGAAATTACCTATCTCTAGACTTCAAAGAGATTTAACAGACAGTACTGTAATTAGAAATTTAGGTGTTCCATATGCTCATATTTTTATAGCAATACAATCAATACAAAAAGGTCTGAATAAGCTTTTAGTTAATGAAAATAAAATCAATGATGATATTGAAAACAATTGGGCTGTTGTTGCTGAAGCAATTCAAAATATTCTCAGAAGAGAAAGATTTGAAAATCCATACAATGTTTTAAAAGATTTGACAAGAAAAAATGAAAAGATAAATAAAGAAGATTTACATAATTTTATTGATTCTTTAAATATTAATGATGAAGTAAAAAAAGAACTTAAGATTATAACTCCTTACAATTATACTGGAACAGCTTAAATACTAACTTTAAATTTTTTCAAATAATCACTCCAGTTCCAAAGAAAGTGTGACAATAAGTTTTTTAATTCATGAATAAAAACTGGATTGGGCTCATTTTTTCTTCTAAAAAGATCAACTTGACATTTATTAATCTCATACTTTTCAAAGATTGCATACGCCATTGCCTTGGCGCTAGAATCATGAATTGAGATTAATTGATTAAAAAAACTATCATAATCAATAAAATGATCAATTGTGATATTTGAATTTTTATTAAAGTAACTCAATGAATCCTCTATGATCATATCCTTCATTTTTGAAACCTGAGATTCCTCAAAATAATTTTTTAACTCACTGACATTACCAAGAATTATTATAATTCTAAACCATCTAATATCATCATCTTTTATTCCTGGACTCATATCTAAATTATTATTTTCATTAATAAATTCCTTTATTTCAATAAAACCAGAGTCAATAACATCATTAATAGATTTAACATATTTACTAATTGTTATTTCTAACTTCTCTTTTTTCTTTCTTGATAATTTAAAAAAACTTAACATTCAAAAAGTTTACTTTTTATTTTATCACCAATTGATAAACATGCTGTTGCAGCAGGCGATGGAGCATTTAGTACATGCAAATTATTATTATTTTTCTCAAAAACGAAATCTTCTTCAATTGAACCATCTTTTTTTAATAAAATAGCTCTAACTCCGCTTCTACAATATTTAAAATCGTTTTCACAGATTGAAGGTACTAATTTATTTATTTCTTTCAAAAAATTTTTTTTTGAGAATGCTCTTTTATATTCATCTAAACCAAATTTCCAATTTTTTAAAAACAATTTCCATGTCCCTTTAAATGAAAGTGCATCAAAGGTATCTTCAAAACTAAACTCATTTTTTAAATAATCTTCTCTCTTAAATGTAAATACAGCATTTGGACCACATTCAATAGTACCATCCATCATCCTTGTAAAATGTATTCCAAGAAAGGGAAATTTAGGATTTGGGACTGGATATACTAAATTTTTTATTTTATTCTTTACATTTTTATTTAATCTGAAAAAATCACCTCTAAATGTTACAATCTTTGATTTTGTATATATTTTATCCAATTTTGCTAGCCTATCAGAATGTAACCCACCACAAAAGATTGAATATTTATATTTTAATTTTCCTAAGCTTGTATCTACACAATCTTTGTCAATTTTTTGAACTTTACAATCAGTCAAAATAGTTACATTTTTATTTTTTATTATTTTTTGAAATAAAGATATTGCTAAGGATCTATAATTTATTATACCAGATTGTGGAACAAATAGGGCCTCAATACCTTCAACATATGGCTCTACTTTTTTAATAGCTTTTTTATTGATCATCTTTATGCCCGAAAGTCCATTTCGCTTACCATTTAGCTTTAATTTATAAAGACTTTCTATTTCATTTTTATTAGTTGCGACAACTATTTTTCCACATATGTCATGTTCAACTTTATTGTCTTTACAATATTTTGTAAGCATCTCACGACCAATTGTACAATTAATTGCTCTTTCAGATCCAGGTTTATAATAAAGACCAGAGTGAATTACACCTGAATTTCTTTTTGATTGATGAATACATATTTCTTTTTCTTTTTCAATTATAGCCAATCTTAAATCTTTGAAATCTTTAATAATGCTGTGCGCTGTTGCTAAACCAACTAGGCCTGTTCCAACAATAACTATATCGAAATATCTATTCTTCAACTTTAAAAGAATTTATTATCTAAAATCCGAAAAAATACTGACTTTAAGAAAATTAATTTCACCGTATGTTTGATAAAATTAATCTAGGAATTTTAATTTATTGAAACCGTGATGATTTTTTCTACCCAAAATATCAAAATTAACTCTATTTGGCATAAAATATTCTATCTCTTTGATATTAGTTGTACTACTTACATAGGATCGAACATACTTAATACTACTATCTAAAAAATCAACATATACCAAATGTAAAATTCCATTTTTAAAAGTTAGATGTGGATTAAACTTGGGGCCAGCAAGAGATGAATCTGTAAAAGAAATACCTGTTGATAAATTTTTAATTCCTTCATATGAGTAGCTTAAGAAACAATTTTGCCCACCACTCCTGTCATCTTGCCAAACAATAAAAATACTATCACTACTATTAGATATTTCTGGGTATCTTTGATTTACATTTGGAATTTCATCAATATTTAGATTGTAAGTGTAATCTAAAGTAACATTAGATATTGAAGTCAAAACAATTTCATTATTACCAGTAGCCCCACTTTTTTTAACGATTAGTAGCGAATCATCTATTAAAACTCCTCTTGAAACTGATGATGGACAAGAATTTAGAATCCAATCGTAATCATCAATTTCATTAACCTGGTCAAAAGAGGCTCCATAATTTGATGATTTAGACACATAACTATTTCTTTTGTTATTTTCATTGTTTCTAAATAAAACGTAAATATTACTACCACTAACTAACAAAGATGCTTTACAGCAATCACAAGGTTCGTCAGGCGAGTTTAATGTAGAGTTTACAGCAGTGCCAAAAGTTAGTCCAAAGTCATTTGAGGTTCTGACCATTTGTTCTGCTGTCGAAAAACTTAAGTCATTTTTCATGTAAGAAACTACTGGGTGACCTTGCTCATTTATTGCAATATTACCCATTCTACAAATCTGAGGAGAATCATTTTCTGAGACTCTTATTGTATCTGAAAAAGTAATTCCACCATCGAAAGATCTAATCATCATGATTGAACTATGTGTAGTTGCAGAGGATGTAAAAACTATATAAATAGTATCTCCTTTTGCTGCAATTTCAGGACCGTCTTGAGATGAAGGTTGTATTCCTGTAGTTATTATATCATAAGGACTTGTAAATCCGTTTCCGATCCACTTTGAAATTCTTATTGTCTTAGGCGATGTATTGTTTCTAAAGACGATAAATGGATCATTATTTGCATCTAATGCAATCCTTGGTCTTCCAAAACCATCATTACCACTACTAACAGTAATATGATTATTGAAATTTAATTGAGAAAATGAAAGTATTGGACACAATACTAAAAAAAATATGATTTTTATTTGTGTGAACATTAAAACAATTTAAACAAAATTAATTAAAAGATTATGTTTTTTAAAAATTGCATGAAACTTTAACCTTTGTCAAAACAAATGTTCTTAAAAATTATAGTGCCAATGCAGAATAATAGTATTACAATCCAAAGGGCAATTTGTTGTGAAAAATTAGCTGATATTATTCCAAATAATAAAGGCCCAACAAATGATGTTGCTTTACCTGTTAGTGCAAAAAACCCATAAAACTCATTTTTTTTGTTTAGTGGAATAATTTTTGATAACAATGATCTGCTAGAGGATTGATTTGGACCAACCATCAGACCAAGTAAAATTGCTGAAATCCAAAAAGTAATTTTAGGTGAGCTTGTATATGGGGCAAAAAATGCAATCAGTGTTGAAAAAATTAATAAATACAGTGTTATTAAAATAGATCTTTTAGACCCGATCTTATCTTCGACATAAGCAAAAATAAATGAACCCATAGCGGCAGAAATATTTAAAAAAATCCCTAGGACAAATACTTCGCTGATTTCAAAACCGACTGTACCCACTGCATAAATTCCACCAAGTGAAAAAATTGTAATTAATGCATCATTGTAAAATAGTCTAGCTATAAAAAATTTAAAAATGCTTTTGTATTCTTTTATACTTGTAAAAGTTGATTTTAGTTGATTTAATGTGCTTAATTTTTTAGTGACTAATTTCTTTTTTTCTTTCAAAAAAATAAATGCAGGAACACTAAAAATAAAAAACCATATTGCAACCAATATGTTTATTTTAGGAATTTCTGAGGATTGATTTACATCAAACATCGACAAACAAATAAATAGTGAAATTAATCCTCCAACAAATCCAAATCCCCATGCATTTCCTGAAATCTTACCTGAGTTTTTATTATTTGATAAGTCAGGTAGAAAAGAATTATAAAATACTGTGGATAGCTCAAAAGCAACATTTGCAATAGTAAAAAGAATCAGACTAAACATTATATCTCCCTTTTCTGGAAAATAAAGCAATCCAATAAAAATGATACTTATATATGTAGTAATGATTAACATTAGTTTTCTTGATGAATTTCTATCAGCTATTGCACCCAATATCGGAGATAAAATTGCAGCTATTACAGCAGAAATTGATATAACTCTTGTCCAAAGTAAAGTGCCTTTATCCACATCTTCAACTATGTATGTTGTAAAAAAAGCGCTATAAATAAAAGTGACAATGATTGTAGAGAATGGCTGGCTTGCAAAGTCATATAGTGACCATGCAAATATTTTGTTTTTAATTTTAAACATTACAAAACAAATATCTCACAATTTAATTAATAAGTAGCAAAAAGAGTAAATTTGTGATTACTTATTAAGTAATAATTAATAATTTAAAATATGAAATACTCTGAGCTGAACTACGAAAGAATAAAAATTGATGAATTTGAAAGTTATGTCGATAACTTAATTGTTGAGTTCAACAACTCTTCAGAAGCTGATACACAAATTAATATAATCGAAAAATATCAAAAAAAACAAAAGGAATTTCACTCATACTCTAGTATTGCTAATTTAAATTTTGCAAGAGACACAAAAGATAAAAAAGCTATTGAAGAAAATCTTTATTATGATAATATAGGTCCTGAATATTCTGCAATTGATAATAAATTCACTAAAACCATAAATAATTCTAAGTTTAAGAAAGAGCTAATTGATAAGTTTGGTTCTCATTTCAATGATTTGATAGAAATGGAACTAAAATCTTTCGATGAAAAAATTGTTGATATTCTAAAGATTGAGAATACAATAAAAAATAGGTATAGAACTTTACTTGCAAACGCAAAGATTGAATTTGACGGAAAAATACTCAATTTAACAGGTCTTACACCATACATGCAAAGTACTATCAGAGAAGAAAGAAAGTCTGCTTACAAAAAACTAGATGAATTTTTTAAAAACAATTCTCAGGAGCTTGATATTATTTTTGATCGACTTGTTCAGCTTAGAGATCAAAAAGCAAAAATTCTTGGTTTTCAAAACTATGTCAAACTTGGTTATTTAAATATGAGTAGATCAGAATATGGACCAAACGAAATCAAAAAATATAGAGAACTAATAGTCAAATATATTGTTCCATTAGTCAAAAAAATCAATGATAAAAGAAAAGAAATTTTAGGAATTGACAAAATGCGAATATACGACACATTATATTTTAAAAATGGAAATCCAAAACCTAAAGGAGAAGTTGAATTTCAAGTTAATCAAGCTAAGAAAATGTATAGTGAGTTATCTCCCGAGACAAAGGAGTTTTTTGATATTATGGTTAATGAGGAACTTATGGACTTGGATAATAGGGCCGGTAAATCTGGTGGAGGGTTTTGCACATCGTTTCCTCTCTATGAAAGACCTTACATTTTTGCTAACTTCAATGGTACAGATCATGATGTAACTGTTTTAACACACGAAGCTGGTCATGCATTTCAGTGCTACATGAGCCGAAAACAACCTATTAATAGATATTTATGGCCAACTTATGAGGCATGTGAAATACATTCTATGAGCATGGAGTTTTTAACTTGGGACTGGATGGAATTATTTTTTAAAGAAGATACAGAAAAATTTCTTTTTAAACATATCGCCGGTTCGCTTTCATTTCTACCTTATGGCGCATTAGTTGATCATTTTCAACATTGGGTTTATGAAAATCCAAATGCACTTCCTCAAGAAAGAAAAGAAAAATGGTTAGAGCTAGAAGCTATTTATCAACCTGACAAAGATTATGATGATTTATCATTTTTAGGATCAGGAGGATTATGGCAAAAACAATCTCACATCTACCAAGTACCTTTTTATTACATTGACTATACCTTAGCTCAAGTTTGTGCTTTCCAATTCTGGATAAAAATGAATACAGATAAAGAATCTACGTGGAGAGACTATTTAAAACTTTGTGAGGCAGGAGGTTCTCTTCCTTTTCTCAAGCTTGTCAAGCTTGCTAATCTTGATTCTCCATTTGACGAAAAGGTCTTTCAAAATGTTGCTGATAAAGTTGATAAATGGCTAGATGAAAATAGTTTATAAACTATTACAACACTAATTTTTTATTGACGGTTCCCTCAGTTGTATTAATTTCTAAGAAATATACTGCCTTTGGGTAATTCTCTAATCTTATTGCTTTTGTGTATGTTCCATCGAACTGATTGAGCTGTTCTGTGTATATCTCCTCTCCTACAATGTTTCTTATTCTTAGTGTGATATCTTGCTTATTAGCCGTATTAAAGCTGATATTAAACACATCTCTTGATGGATTAGTATAGATATCCAAATCATTAATCACTGTACTCTGCTCTAATCTGTCTGACCCTGGCATAGTGAAGAATATGTTAATTTGAAAAAAAAACTTATAATTAGACATAATATAAAAAAACCCCTACACAACATGCAGAGGTTTTTTTATTATAATTGGCGACTACTTACTCTCCCAGACTTTACTCTAGTACCATCAGCGCAACTGGGCTTAACTTCTCTGTTCGAGATGGGAAGAGGTGATCACCAGCGCAATAGTCACCATAAGTTTTATTATGACATATTAGTGTAATGAATATAATTATAATTTCCTATTTATTAAGTCTACGGGTAATTAGTATCACTCGGCTTTGACATTTCTGTCTTTACACCTGTGACCTATCAACGTCATAGTCTATAACGACCCTTAAAAGAAATCTTATCTTGAGATGAGTTTCGTGCTTAGATGCTTTCAGCGCTTATCTCATCCGAACGTAGCTACCCTGCGGTGCAGCTGGCGCTACAACAGGTACACTAGAGGTTCGTCCATTCCGGTCCTCTCGTACTAGGAACAGGTTCTCTCAAATTTCTAACGCCCACAACAGATAGGGACCGAACTGTCTCGCGACGTTCTG
>CENJ01330809.1_pt1 | contig 20981 bp, 17 predicted proteins | sample 356161 | NCBI WGS metagenome assembly CENJ01 (sample SAMEA2619531, study PRJEB7988) | marine metagenome | biome: marine biome (ENVO:00000447); feature: surface water layer (ENVO:00002042); material: "saline water (ENVO:00002010), including plankton (ENVO:xxxxxxxx)" | depth 5 m
AAGGCTATTTCTATTAAAAGCGCAAAGACAGTATTTGACAACCTAGATAGAACAAAGTTTGACCCTACTAGAGTGTTAGTTGATGAAAATGAATGGACTGCTTATGATGAGGATGGTAGATACTCCATCAATAAAAATGACTTTAGCTTCATTAAAAACACAACAAAACATAATTTTGAATATGCTTTTATTGTAATTCACGGAACACCTGGCGAAGATGGAAAACTACAAGGCTATTTAGACATGGTTGGCATTCCCTATAACACGTCATCAGCGGCAATTATGGCCCTTACCTTTCAAAAATTTCATTGTAACCAATTTTTAAAGAATTTTGGAATAAATGTGCCAGATGCTGAACTAATTAAAGAAGGTGATAATATTAACGAGCAAGAAATATTAAAAAAAGTTGGGCTCCCTTCTTTTGTAAAGCCAACCGACGGAGGAAGTAGTTTTGGAGTTACAAAAGTTAAAAAAGAAAGCGAGTTAATACCAGCTATAAAAGAGGCTTTTAATCACGGAAGCGAAGTAGTTGTAGAAGATGCTATTGAGGGTAGAGAAGTTACCTGTGGTGTTTTTCGGAATGGCAAAGAAATACAAGCACTTCCAATTACAGAAATAATTCCTGAGAACGAATACTTTGACTATGATGCAAAATACAACGGAAAGTCAAAGGAAGTTACGCCAGCAGACTTAGATAATCAAATGGCCAAAAGTATTAAAGAGTTAACAATAAAAATTTATGGTATTTTAGGAATGAGAGGAATAGTTAGAATGGATTATATCGTAAATAAAGAAAATATTCCTCACTTAATTGAAATTAATTCTATACCCGGAATGAGCAAAGAGAGTATTGTGCCGCAAATGCTAAAAACCGGCAATAAAAATATAGAAGAGCTCCTTAATAATATTATCTAATTAACTTTTCTTTTATTAATTTCAGAGTCTACAAAGAAAAGAAATATTTTACTTATTATTAATATAGTTATGGACAATAAAAAATGAAAAAAAAATTAAAAATAGGGCTGCTTGTCAACTCCTACTGGGTTTCTACAATAGACTTCAACATGTTAAAGCAAATATGCAATAGTGATTTTGCAGAAATTTCTTTAATAATTAAAAATGAAGGCCGTTTTTGGAAAGATTTTGATAAAACTGCGAGGAAGGGCCTTAAAAAGCTTTTAGGTGCTAACTATATACTTGTAGCAAAATATTTTTTCATCCGAATACTAAAATTATATCTTTCAAAAAGAGAGGTAAAATATTTTAAAGTTAATTCCTCTTCTCAAGTTGCTTTAAATAAGGAGTTATTAAAAGACGTACCTGTTGTTAAGGTTATGCCTAGACAAACAAAATACAGAGATTATTTTAGGGACAAGGACATAGACAAAATAAGCACATACAACATAGATGTTTTTATAAGGCTTGGTTTTAGAATTTTAAGCGGTCGAGTTTTAAAAAGTGCTAAATATGGTATTTGGTCATTTCACCACGGAGACAACGAGTATAACAGAGGAGGTCCTGCTGGTTTTTGGGAGTTTTATGAAAGACAGGAAAAAACGGGTGCAGTTCTGCAAATACTCTCGGAAGATTTAGATAATGGATTAATTATTGGTAAAACATTTTCTAAAACAAATGAAATTTCGCATAAAAAAAACATTTACAACTTGTATATCAAAACAAATTTAATGCTAATTAGGAAATTAAAAGAGTTACACAGGGTTGGAGGAAAATTTTTTATGCAGGGAGTTTATAAGCAAAATGCTATTCCAAACTTTTACGACCGCAAAATCTTTAAGTCTCCAGAACTTCAAGATTTGATAAAACTGGTTTTAAGAGATATAACCTTTAGGTTTAAATCCCTGTTAAAACTAAACGTTAAAAAAGGTAAGTGGATTTTAATGTATAATTTCCAGGACAGTATTTCAAGCAGTTTTTGGAAATTTAAAAAAATAATTCCGCCAGATGATAAATTTTGGGCTGACCCGTTCGTAGTAAGTTACAATGATGAGTATTTTATTTTTTTGGAAGAGTTCGATTATAAATTGGGAAAAGGACACATTTCATACATAAAACTAGATAAGTTGGGCAAACACAGTGATGCCAAAAAAGTATTAGAGAAAGAATACCATCTATCATACCCATACATATTCAACTATAATGGAAAACTTTATATGATTCCTGAAAGCAATAAAAACAACACCATTGATCTTTATTATTGCGATGAATTTCCAGACAAATGGGTGTTTAAAAAAACAATTATAAATAATATTAATGCCCACGATACCTCTTTGCACTTCGCAGACAATAAAATTTGGCTATTTGTAAATATTGTAGAAAATGAATTTATTTCTCCAAATGATGAATTGCATATATTTTACTGTGATGATTTATTTTCTGATAAATGGATAAAGCACCCTAAAAACCCTGTTGTGAGTGATGTGCAAAAAGCCAGAAGTGCAGGTAAATTATTTTTTCACAAAGGAAGTCTTTACCGTCCTTCTCAAAATAATACTAATTATTATGGTTTTGGGTTAAATATCAACAGAATTGAAACCCTCAGCACTTCAGAGTATAAAGAAACAACAATTAAACAATTATACCCTAGTTGGGATCACCAAATAAAAAGGTTTCACACTTTCAATTTCGAAAATGGCTTAGCAGTAATTGACGCTTTTGTAAATGTAAAATCCGGAAAGCCTTATAGGATAAACTAATTTATTCTTGGAAAACATTGAACCTTTTTATTCATTTAGAAGAATAGTTTTATTATTACTAAGCCATTACGTTGTATTTTATTTTTATGATCTACTGCCATTTCAGTAAGTGGTTATTTATACCACTTAGATTTAAAAATTAGATATTATCTAAACTCTAAAGTTCTGATTCTTTTATTAATAATTTCAGCTTTTTCAGTGCTTTTAAAAAAGTATTTTTTTCAATAAATATTAATATATATAACAGTTTTAAACTCTTTAACTACTTTTTGAATATTATTATATTTCATTATTATTATCACCATTATTTCAATTAGAGCAAATTTTAGGACAATTGCTAAAACCATTATATCCAATCCTGTATTGTTATAAAAACAGTTGGTTTAAGTAGTGCGGTTTCTTTAAAAGCATAAGCAGTATCTAGAGTTTCTTCTTTTATTCATCACTCTTTAAGCCAATATTATACAATTTTCAATGGCTTCAATAAACGCCTTTAATTTATTTGGGTTTGCTGTGGCAAATACAAGATGTTTCATTTTTAACAACCGCTATTTTTTTTAGTAATTCCAATGCCCAAATTTTATTAAACTTTCCGTTATAATGTCTGTCATACTTAAATGAAATATAGTCTTCTTTTTGAATTTTAAATGATTTCGACATGTCAATGAATTTAATTTTTTTATTACTCAAATAACTAGTGATATCGTATTCACTTCCGGGTGTAATGACAACATAAAAATCATCGTTTTTAAATTGTTTAATATAGTTTTTTTTAGCCTGAAGTATAAGTTGGGCAGTGTGTAAAAAATCTTTTTCTCTAATAATTAATGGGATGTCTATATTAAAATAGTTTAATACAGTGCTTTTGGTTAACACAAAAGTTAACAGATAATCAAAAGTAGATAGGTTATTTTTATATAACCCATTATTTATTAAAGAATCTCCTCTAAAAACATAATCAGGGTGACTACCACCCCATGATGCAATTCGTTTTAAAGATCGATTGGATCTTTTTATATGATCATCTATGAATACATAAAACCCAACACCCTTTTTTTCTTTTATTTTTTCTCTAATATTATTTTTTTCAAGCGAAGCAGTTACGTTTTGAGTTCCATATGATCCTACTCCGTAATTATATGATTTGTATATCGAACACGAATCAAAATAAAAAGGCAATGTGTTATTATCTGAAATACCAGAGCCGAAAGTTATTGAGCATCCTAAAAATAAAGCATATTTATTGTTGTTAGTGTTGTTTAGAGGGCTCCTTCTGAAGCCGTTAGAATCAATATGGTACCAAACATTATATACAGTATCACCATTTATTAAGTTATATTTTATCGCATTAGTAACAGCTCCAGGGTTGTTTTTGAAACCAATATATGGATCGCTAATTATACTAGGCTGATTCAATTCGAACATTTTTATTTCTCGATATTCGGTTTTTTTTATTTCAATTAAAAGAAAAAAAATAAGTTCAAGTAAAACACCAAGGAAACACAACATAAGAACATTAAAAATAAAAAGATGATTTTTAAGGCTATAAAGGCAAAATCCAAGTAGCAACAAGATTTTAAAGTAAAAAAGTAAAGAGCTAAGATTTAAAAAATCTATTCCATTACCATCTCCTAGTAAAAAATCTATTAAGAATTCAAAAGAACTAATAACAACAATTAATAACAAAGATATTATGACTTTTGGAAGTTTTTTAAATAGATTTAAATTCATTACATTAATTAATTAGCAAATGCAATTTAAAGTTCAAAAATAATTCTAATTTAGCAAATCATGAACAAGGTTGCAATTCTTGAAAGTGGATATAGCAGTGAAAATAACATTTCAATTAAAATTGCGCAAACTTTATTCAATAAGTTAGCAAGATCTGAACTTGTTTTTACAACTAATGAATTTGAAAAACCACAAAGTTTTTTAGTCATGAATGGCGTTTCTTATGACACCTCCCCTGCGTCTATCTTAGCTCTAGGCACTATGAATCAGCAAAAAGTGTATAATCGCTCATATGTTAATTTCTTAAAATACTGAAATAAAAAGATTTTTAAATTGACCAAAAAATTTTAATATCGGATTGAAAAAAGTATTAGGTATATCAGCATTTTATCATGATTCAGCAGCGTCTTTAACCATTGGCGAAGAAATCGTTGCTGCTGCTCAAGAAGAAAGATTTACAAGAGAAAAACAGACACCAGTTTTTCCAGTGCAAGCTATTAAATATTGTTTGGAAGAGTCAGGATTAGAAATTAATGATTTAGACGCGATTGTTTTTTATGACAAACCCTTATTAAAGTTTGAAAGACTTTTAGAAACATATTACGCTTTTGCTCCAAAAGGCTTAATTTCTTTTTTAAAAGCAATACCTGTTTGGATAAACGAAAAGTTATTTTTGAAAAAATTAATTTTTGACGGATTAAATGAAGTAGGTTCTTATGACAAAAAAAAGATAAATCTACTTTTTCCTGAACATCATTTATCTCATGCGTCTAGTGCATTTTATCCCTCAAACTTTTCGGAATCTGCAATTTTAACTGTTGATGGTGTTGGTGAGTGGTGCACTGCATCAATTGGAAAAGGGTCTGGAAATAAAATTGAAATTATAAAGGAACTTAATTTTCCCCACTCTGTTGGATTGTTATACAGTGCTTTTACATACTTTTTAGGATTTAAAGTGAATTCTGGAGAATATAAGCTAATGGGATTGGCCCCTTATGGAAATCCTAAAAGTGAAAAAACATTAAAATATACAGAGTTAATCAAAGAAAAACTTGTACTAATTTATGATGATGGATCTATTTGGCTTGATCAATCCTATTATAATTATGCAACGGGGCTCAAAATGATTAAAGAAAAGAAATGGGAAAAAATATTCAATATTAAAAAAAGAAGTCCTGAAGATGAGATAATTCAAGATCACTGTGACTTAGCTCTTGCAATTCAAAAAGTTACTGAAGAAATTGTAATTAAAATGGCCAAGCAAGCAATAAAAATCACTGGATCTAAAAACTTATGTATGGCAGGAGGAGTTGCTTTAAACTGTGTAGCTAATGGAAAATTAATTAACGAAGCATTTATAGAAAAACTTTATGTTCAGCCAGCAGCAGGAGATGCAGGAGGAGCTCTTGGCGCAGCACTGGCAGCAAACTATATATATTTTGATTCAGAACGACTTACAGATAAAAAGACTGATTCTATGAAAGGTACTTACCTAGGGCCCTCATATTCAGAAAAAGAGGTGATTTCGATGAGTAAAAAAGTAAAGGCAAAATACCAACAATATCAATATGATGAGTTATATAAGAAAATTGCAAAAGAGATTTCACAAGGCTCCGTGGTAGGTTGGTTTCAAGATCGAATGGAGTTTGGGCCTAGAGCTCTAGGATGCAGAAGTATACTTGGTGATGCAAGAAACCCTGAAATGCAAAAAAAACTAAATTTAAAAATTAAATATAGAGAAGGATTCAGACCATTTGCCCCGTCAGTATTAGCAGAATCAAGACAAGACTATTTTGATTTAAAAGAAACCTCTCCTTATATGTTACTAGTTGCTCCAGTAAAAAAAGAAAGAAGGAAACAATTGCCTTCAGATTTTTATTCCAAAGATCTTTGGGAAAGACTATATATAGAAAGAAGTGATGTGCAATCTATCACTCACTTAGACTTTTCTGCAAGAATTCAAACTGTTCATAAAGAAACCAATCCAAAATACTGGAGCCTGATTAATGAATTTAAAAAACAAACAGGCTATGGCCTAGTTGTAAATACAAGTTTTAATGTTAGAGGAGAGCCAATTGTTTGTAGCCCCTACGACGCATATAGATGTTTTATGAGCACTGAAATGGATTATTTAGTAATTAATAATTTTATATATTACAAAAAGGCTCAACCGGACTGGGAAAACAAAGAAAAGTGGATAGTTAAATTTAAAATGGATTAAACGTTCAGAGCTAATTCAACACAATAAATTTTTATATTTTAAAAGGCTTTATTTGATGAACTATTTAACAACATAATTAAATTAACAATTATTTTATGGATTAAGTTATATTAACACTAAATGATATATTTAATATATCTTTGATAAAAAAAAGCTTATCTAGATGATTTATAAAATTATTATTTTAAAAACAATATACTACAAATTGAATTGACAAATTATTTTATTAAGCTATTCTCAAAAGATAAAGATTTCTATATATAAGTATATTGGGGATAAACTATTAAGTCAAAAAGTAATTAGATCGTTATGGAATTTTTAAAAGATTTATGGAGTTTTTTGAGGCAAAGAAAAAAGTTTTGGCTCCTACCTGTGATACTTATTTTGTTGTTATTAGGTATTTTAATTGTTTTTGGAGGGTCAAGCGCTGTTGCACCTTTCATATACACTTTGTTTTAATATATCAAAAATGAAGAACACAACATTAAAGCCAGGATACAAATTTTTTTTAAATTTAGTTTTTCAATCAGGCTTTAATAAATCGTTAATAATTTCATTGAAAATTTTAATTCATTATAATTTTTTATTGTTCTTGTTTTTCATGCATTTAATTCTTAACAAAACAAAAAAACTGTTAAGATTAAAGGTTTCTTAAAATGAAGGTAGGATTAAAAATTTTCACAATAATTTCTTTATCTTTTGTTTTTTTTGCAATCAATATAATTCCACATATTGATGTCCCTTTTAAAGTTTTTTTAATATCTAAAACCTTAATATTTCTTATTTTAACAAAGGAAATTTTTTCTTTTATAGCTTGGCTTTTTTATTTAAATTTAAATGAAAATCATAAAACATACTTTATTAGCGCATGCATTGTTTTTCTAACAATTTTATCTATTGAGATAGTGTTTACTTTTATACCAAAATCTCATGGTGTAGGCCATACTTACGCATCAAAATTATGGTTTCAAAAATACTGGAAAAATACTTTAAATAGTTTTGGATATAGAGATAAAGAACCACTATTAGACAAAGAGTCAATTTTTTTTATTGGAGACTCTTTCACAGCGGGTCATGGAATTATAAACACAGAGGACAGAGTTTCTAATTTAGTAGGTGCAAAGTTAAAAAAATATCAATCGATAAACTTAGGAATTAATGGTGCAGATTCTAAAAAAGAATATAAGGCTATGATTAATTTTATAGAAAAATCAGGTATTCCCCCCAAAAAATTAATTTTACAATATTATGGAAATGATATTGAACATTCAGCATATTTCTATGGCGCTCCTTTGATTAATGTTAAGCCATATAAAAACTTAAACTTTTTTTTAAAACAAACTGTAACAGGGTCATGTGCAATTAATTATTTATATTGGATGTCACCAGAGCAAAACAACTTTGATTATACTGGATTTATTAAAAAAGCATATAAAAGCAAAGATGTCTTTAACAATCATATAGAGGATTTAAATAAATTTATTAAGTTTTCAATAAAACATAATATCGAAATGATTGTAATTATATACCCTTTTCTGAATGATATTGAAATGAGCAAAAAAGTATATTGTAAAAAAATAGAATCCTTTTTTCAGAAAAATAAAATTAGCACAATAAATGTATCAAATTATTTGAATAATATAGAAAAGGAAAACTTGTACGTAAACATTTGCGACCCCCACCCATCAGTTTTTTTAAACAATATTGTTGCAAAAAGAGTGTTATTAGAATTAAATAGATAAATTGTTGAAATCGTTATAGCAATTAAAAGTGAGCAGAGACATTGAAATAACAGTAATCTCCCCAGTCTATATGGCTGAAAATATTGTAGCAGAATTATCCCTCAGGTTAGTTAAGAATTTGTCAAAAATCACAAATGAATTTGAAATTATACTAATTGATGATGGTAGTCCTGATAATTCGTGGAGTAAAATATGTGAAATTGCAAAAAATGAAAAAAGAGTTAAAGGATATAAGTTAAGTAGAAACTTTGGACAACATCACGCAATAACTGCGGGCTTAGATAAATGTAATGGAAATTGGATTGTAGTTATGGATTGTGATTTGCAGGACAGACCTGAAGAAATAATTAGACTTTATAATAAAGCAATTAATGGCTATGACATTGTGTACGCAAGTCGTGCTAATAGAAAAGACCACTTCTTAAAAAAATTAAGTTCAGTCGTATTTTATAAAACTTTTACTTACTTGTCAGGTTATAAGCAAGATAGTACAGTTGCAAACTTTGGAATTTATAACAGAAAAGTTATTGATGCAATTAATTCAATGCGTGAGCCTTTAAGAATTTTTTCTGCTTCTGCAAGGTGGGTGGGATTTAAATTTACATCAATAAAGGTTAATCATGATGAAAGATTTATTGGAAAATCTTCATATAATTTTCAAAAACTAATTCAATTTGCATTGAATTATGCATTATCGTATTCATTAAAGCCATTGATTTTGACTGTAAAGCTTGGGTTTTTGATAACTATAATATCTATAATTTTTAGCATATATTACATTGTTTCTTATTATCAGGGAAACATACAACAGCCAGGGTTTACTAGTATTATTATTTCAATTTGGTTTTTATCTGGACTAATAATATTTATTCTTGGTACTATTGGTATTTACGTTGGTGAGACATTTAGAGCTATAAAAAATCGACCTATTTACATAATTGGAGATACAACAGAAACATAAATTAAAATGTAATAAAATGAGTGACTTTATAAAAAACTTTTGGGAAAGCCAAGCAATTACATATGAAGCTGCACCCTCAGCTTCATGGGGAGACGAATTTGCAATTGATTTAGAAGTTAGCACAATTAGTAAATTTATCAATAAGGCTGATATTGTTCTTGATATGGGTTGTGCTAATGGTTTTGCAGCTTATCGTCAGTTTGAAAACAAAAACCCAAATAAAATCTACGGAGTTGATTATGCTGAAAATATGATAAAATTTGCAAATCAAATCAAACAAAATCATCCACAAAAGGAAAATTTCGATTTTTCACAAGGAGACATTAGAAAAATAGATTTTGAGGATGAAAAATTTGATGTTGTATACACAACTCGTGTTTTAATTAATTTACCAACTTGGGAAGAACAAAAACGCGGAATAGAAGAATGTATTAGAGTTACAAAAAAAGGAGGTACAATAATTTTTTGCGAAGCATTTTACGAACCTTTAGTTACAATAAATGCAATAAGAAGATTAACAAATCTGCCTGAACTGTATGAACATGACTTTAATAGGTATATCAAAAAAAATCGACTTGAAAATTTCCTTAAAGAAAAGAATATATTATTTGAATGTGAGGAGTTTAGTTCTTTATATTATTTAGGTTCAAGATTTGTGAGAGATTTAGTTCCTGATAAAGAAAATTACATTGACTACAATAATCCAATCAATAAAATGTTTTTTGAAATTGAAAAAAATATTTCAGTTGATGGTTTAAGTGTTCAACAAGCATATATAATTAAAAAATAAATCAATTTGATGCCATTTAATAAACCATTTATTTCGGAAAAAGACAGCACAAGATTTAATATGAAAATTTTTAGAGGCTCAATTGACATTATTGATGTAAAATCAATAAGAAAAAACATTATTGAAAATAATGTAGACATCGGGATTTTGAGAATTAAATCAGCTAGCTATCCTGACCTTTCAAAATTAAATCAGCTCGGGTTTCCTTATATTAATGCAGATACCTTAGTGTATTATCATATTAATATTGAAAAATACAAAAAAAAAGAGTTAAGGAACAAAGATTTGGAATTTGAAATTATGAATAAAAATAATTTTCGAATTTTAGATGATCTAGTAGACGAAATTTTTGTTGAATATTCTAATCATTATTTTTCAAATCCTTATTTGGACAAAAAAGGCATCTTAGATGGTTATAAAGAGTGGGTAAGAGAAATTATAGAAGATGAAAATAATGATAAAATTTGCTATTTGGCAAGAAAAAATGCTGAGATAGCTGGATTTGCAACAGTTTCAATTAAAGATGGAGTTGGAGAAGGTCTTTTAAATGGAGTACTTCCTTCTTTTTCAGGAAGAGGGATTTATACAGATATTATCCGATATATTCTAAATGTTTTTAAAGAAATGGGACTTAAAAAAATGAAAATATCGACGCAAATTCAAAACTGTTCTGTCCAAAAAGTATGGACAAGAGAACAGTTTTTCTTGAAAGAATCTTTTGTTACAATTCATATTAATTCTTTTCTTACTTACTCGAAAATTCCCGTCAAACACTTTGATATTACTTTTTCTGAAGAAGATATCAATGAATTCAGTAATATGAGTGGAAATTTAAATCCAGTCCACTTTGACGATATTGATGCTCAGCAAGTTGGATTTAATTATAAAATGGCAAATTGTTTAATCGCAAACTCAATTTTAACAAAATACTACGGAGTGAAATATCCTGGGAAAGGGACATTTTTCTTAAATTACAGCTTTACATTTATAGCACCAATTTATCCTGCCAAAAAGTATAATGTGGAAATTTCTTTTTATGAAATAATCGAAAAATCCAGGATATATAAATCACTAGCTAAAATAAGGGATGATGAAAATGGTAATCTATGTTTGATTTCATATAATACCTTAAAAAAAAAGAAATTATTAATTAATTGAAAATGATCCCATTCAATAAGCCGTATCTTACTGGCAAAGAAATTAGTCATTTAACTGAAGCTGTAGAAAACGGTAAATTATCAGGAAACGGGGAGTTCACAAAAAAATGCCAACATTTCTTTGAGAATACTCTTGAATCTGAAAAGACTCTATTGACAACATCTTGTACGGATGCGTTGGAAATGTCTGCCATATTGCTAGACCTAAAGCAAGGTGATGAAGTCATTATGCCAAGCTATACATTTGTATCTACCGCAAATGCTTTTATATTGAGAGGAGCAAAGTTGATATTCGTAGACTCACGAGAAGATCATCCTGGCATGGATGAAGACCTAATAGAACCATTAATCACAGAAAAAACAAAGGCTATTGTAGTTGTACATTATGCAGGTGTTGCATGTGATATGGACAAAGTATTAAATATTGCTAAGCAACACAATCTTAAAATAATTGAAGATGCTGCTCAATCAATTGACAGTTATTATAAAGGAAACCCATTAGGCTCCATTGGTGATTTAGGCACCTTTAGTTTTCATGAAACTAAAAACATTCACTGTGGTGAAGGAGGGATGTTAAGTATTAATAATACTAAATATAAAAGGAGAGCCGAAATTATTTGGGAAAAAGGCACCAACCGATCTGCTTTTTGGAGAGGAGAAGTAGATAAATACAACTGGATAGATATTGGCTCATCTTTTTTACCATCCGAAATTAACGCTGCATTTTTATTTGCACAATTACAGGAATTAAACAATATACAAAATAAAAGAAGAGCGATTTGGGCACAATATTTTAATGGGCTAGAAAACCTTGAAAAAATAGGGGTTGGATTACCAAATATTCCAGGATATGCAACCAATAATGCACATATATTCTATCTTGTTTGTAGATCCCAAAAGGAAAGAATTAATTTAATTAAATACCTTAAGGAAAAACAAATACATGCAGTTTTCCATTATGTGTGCCTGCACGATAGTCCTTACTATAATGATAAAAATGATGGAAGAAAGATGCCAAATGCAAAAAGATATGAAGAATGTTTGGTAAGATTTCCATTATGGGTAAATATGACTGATACAGATTGGGGATTTGTGATATATCATGTCCTTGAGTTCTACAAAAACTAAAGAAATAAGTTTGAGTTTTGTTTCAAAAAATAAGGTTTTTATGTTAATAGTTATATTAAAAATCTTGTTTTTGTTTCAATTCATAGTCCATATGAAAGATGACAGCATTTCCTGTTTTGTAAAATTGCCAGATCAAGAGGTTGGAGCAGATGATGAGGGTTACTTTTCAACAGTTGACAATCTGATTGAAACGGGAGAGTATTTTTATGAAGGTGTAAATTCGGGATATAAAATGTATGCCCCAAGAGTTCCAGGTCTAAGTTTAACATATTTAATTTTTAGGTCATTTTTTTCAAAAAGTCTTGCTATAAATTGTTTAATTATCTTTCAATCATCTTTGTTTTTGTTAGCACTATATTTTTTTTCAAAAGAACTAATAGGTAATAAAGCACCTTTAAAAAGTAATCTTCTTTTTGTTTTTATTTTTGGACTTGATTCATATCTTTCTTTTTATAACAACGTACCCTATTTAGCAGAATCCATAACTGTATCAATCGTTTTTTTCATCATTTTATTACTAAGAAAATTGCAATTTAAAATAGAGAAAAGTAAAATTTTTTTAATTGGTATACTGACAGCATTCTCGTTTTTTTATAAAGTATCTAACATAATATTTTTCATATCACTTTTTATATATTTAAGTTATTTGTTTTACAGAAGCAAAAAGTCAATCAAAACAATATTAATTTATTATCTCATTTTTATAAGTCCATTTATTTTTTTAGAAAGCATCTGGGCAATTAGAAATAAACACAAAACTGGCAAAATAATTTTATTACAAGAAATCACTGGAAATAACAATTTTAATATTATGACAGAGAACGAAAGTGTTTTTCATTCCGCTGTTAATTTTTGTAAATCTTTTGGCGGTGATTGGACAAGCTGGAACCCCAATTCTTCTATTGCCTGGTTTAGTACAGAAGAATATTTAAATCACATGAATTTTAAAAGACCAAAAGAAGATGTTTTTCCCCATCACATTAGCTCAGATAAAATTAAAATTGAAAAGCTTAAACTTGCAAGGAGTTTATGGTGGGAGTCTTTAGACACGACAAATTCTTACTCTAATATTTGTAACGCTAAACAAAAAAGCATAAATATTTTTAATAATTTAAAAAAAGAAAATTATTCCAAACATCCGTTTTTATTCCATATTGGTTCGAGATTTATTTACACATTTAACCTATTATTGGAGTCAAGCACCTACTATTTTCCTTATAGTTATCAATCTGCAAATGTTTTTGAAAAAGGAATTAAAATTTTATCAAGGTTGATTTATTATATAGTAATGATAATTCCAATATTTTTTTTACCAATTTATATTTTTATTGATAAAAATTCATTACCCTTAATTGTGTTCTTTTGTTATCTTTCTTCAGGCTTATTGATTTTTTTGTATTGTTTTTTGTTTAGGACAAGCGAGTTTAGGTATAATCATGCTGTGTATCTTTTTTTTATGATAATAAGTTTTTACATTTTGAATAATTTTTCTCAAATTAAAAAACAAATTTTGCGTCAATAAGTGTTAAATAACACCCATTCGTTCCGTTCTTACAACTTCTGTTTCTACCAACTTCAGTTTCAGAACTTAAAAAGAAAGTATCAACTAATTTATAACTTACCATATTCTTGGTTAGGTCTGGATATACAGATTTAAAACCAGTTATTCCAACTCCAGGAACACTATACCTATGACTTGCATAAAGCAGAAAAAAGTTTTTCTCTTTCTTATTATTTGAGCTAATCCATTTCTCAAAAACAAAAGGGGTTCGGATATTTTTTACTAAACTGTATTTGTAAACATCTTGAGACTCACCGTAAGACAAAACATAGTCAATATTATGTTTAGAAATATAATCTGATAAAATTTTTTCTGAAAAATTGTCTTTTCTAGACTGATAAAATTCTACGTAGCTAAGAGATGAAATTAAAACAATCATAATTGAGCAAGCTAAGGTTAAAAAGTCTATTCTATATTTAAAAGAGCGATTAAAAAAATAACCAATAATGATCACAAATAAAGACATAAAGCAAAGATGATGTCTTGTTGGAGAAAAAGGAACAATTCCAATAAAAACAAAAACAAAAAAAGTAATCAAAGAATTTAAAGTAAAAATAAATAAAAAATAATTGTATCTGTAGATTTTAAATAAACCTATAAAAAATATAGTCAAGACAATAAATGAAGCAAATATATAATATGCAGAATTTAAGTCATTAAATGAAGAATAAAAGGCAATATTATTTTCAAATAATAGTATAAAGTTTTTTGAATAAAAATAAAAAGTATCAAAAAGACCAGACTCTTCAAATAAAAATTGCGACTTATCACCGACGTTCCATCCTGTAGAATATTTTTTTATTGCTCGGATTTGAAAAAAATAAACTAAAAGTACATTTAGTGAGGGGAATGCCAAAACCCAAAAAAAATTCTTAATGCTGAATTTAAAATTTTCATAAATCAAAATTGTTAAATAAAATGCGGGCATCAAATAAATAACAGAGTATTGAAGGTAAATGGATGTTGACAAAATTAAAGAACAAAAGAAGATTTTGTTTTTTTTGTTTTTTATATAAACAAAAAGAGCAATTATTATCATATTAAAACTTAGAGGGCCATATCCATAGGGACTTGCTTGGACAGAGTAAATAATACACATTTGAGATGTTGCAATTAATAGGCCAATTAAAAAAACAACACCATGGTTAAAGTTTAAAATTCTCTTACAAATGTAAAGAGAACTAAATAGTCCAATTAGGGATAGAAACAAAGTTGTCAAACGAGAAATATACCGTTGTGAAATGTAATCCAATTTAAAAGACCCAACTATTTCACCAATTACTCTTGAGAAAATTGGATAGGTCTTTGACATAAGGTAGTCATCACTGTGATGAAAATGATTAAAAATTAGAGGAAGTCTTAATCCAAGAAATACAACTAAAAGTATTATAAATAAAATTATATTTTTATTTAGATTTACATAATTAAATAGTTTTAACTTGTTTCTCCGGTAAATTAGCATGATAGTAATTCAACATAGGGTTAATTCCGCTATTGAAGCGAAGATAAAAAAAAATAAATTTTTTGAAATAGACTTAAGGGACCACAACAACCAGATTATATTACACCATGACCCATTTTCAAAGGGGGAAAACTTCGAACATTTTTTAAAAAAAATTAAAATAAAATTTCTTATTTTAAACATTAAATCTGAAGGAATTGAAGAAGAGGTTTTAAGACTTGTAAAAAAATATAATGTTGCTGATTATTTTTTTTTAGACACTTCCATTCCTTTCATGGTTAAATATATTAATAAAGGATGGACCAAATTTGCAGTCAGGTTTTCGGAACATGAACCATTAGAGCTTGCATTAAAATTTAAGGATAAAGTGGAATGGGTATGGGTTGATTGCTTTACTCAACTCCCATTAAATAACGAATCTTATACTCAATTAAAAAAACACTTTAAAATATGTTTGGTTTCTCCAGAGTTGCAAGGCTACCCAAAATCTATGATAGAGGAATTTAAAAAACAAATTGAAGGATTTGAAATTGACGCAGTATGTACTAAACATCCTGATTTATGGAGAAATTAATTTTCCCTAAAATTTCGTTTAATAAGTTCAGAGGGGTCCTGTTAGATATAGACAACACAATTTATCATTATGAGTCTTGTCATAGACCGTCGTTAAATATTTTAATAAAAGAGCTAGCAAAATTATTATCCTCTTCAGAAGAAATAATCAAAAAAGAGTTTTTAAATTCTAGAAAAATAGTAAATAAAAGACTTCACGAAACAGCTTCTTCACACTCTCGTTTTTTATATATTCAATTAATGATAGAGAAAATTTTAGGTGTTTCAGATATTCGTAACACATTAAAACTGGAAGAACTTTATTGGAATACGTTTTTATCAAAAATGAAACTAAATGAACATGCTAAAAAGTTTATTTTTCAGTGCAATTTAAAAAATATACCCATATGTTGTCTTACTGATTTAACCGCTCAAATACAATTTAGGAAATTGTTAAAACTAAATCTAGAAAACAAGATAAAATATATCGTCACAAGTGAAGAAGTGGGAATTGAAAAACCCAACAAAAAAATGTTCCAAAGCGCTCTAGAAAAGCTAAGACTAAGCACTGATCAAGTGATAATGATTGGTGACAGTGCAGAAAAAGATATTTACGGAGCTGAAGAAATGGGCATAACATCTTATTTAGTAAAATCAAATTGAAAATTATATCGCATAGGGGAAACACAAGCGGCCCAGTTCCTAAAAATGAAAATTTACCATCATATATTGATAAAGCTCTAGAAGAGGGGTTTGATGTGGAAATAGATTTAAGAAAAATAAAGGATGAGTTTTACTTAGGACACGATAAAACTGATTATAAAGTTTCTTTGGAATGGCTAGAAAACAGAAAAGAAAACCTTTGGATCCACACAAAGAATTTTAATGCCTTTGAATCCCTATTAGAAATTAACAGAAATTTTATTTTCTTTTATTACACTTCAGAACCTTTGGTTTTGGTAAGTAATGGGAAAATCTGGACACATTCTCCAAAAAAAATAGCAAATCCTAAAAATTGTATTATACCTTTGCTAGGCAAAACAGACTTAGGAAAATCCAACGTTAAAAACTGGTTTGGGGTATGTACAGATTTTCCAATTTTATTAAAAAATAATTTTAAATGTTAATCCCAATTCTAAAACCTTTAAAATTTATAGTAGTTGGCTCTATTGCTACAATAATTAACTTTTTATTGTTTTACCTGTGTTTTAATTTTTTTAATTTAAGCATAGATGTTTCTTACACTTTTGGTTATGTATCAGGATTTTTATTGGGCTTTGTATTAAATAAGCAGTGGTCTTTTGGCAATAAAAATAAAATAACAAAATCATTGGCTATTAATTATACATTGGTTTATTTTACTAGCTATTCCCTAGGACTATTTTTCTTTGATTTGATATTAGAAAACTTGTATTTTAATGAAGAAATTATTGAATTATTTGTAATCTTTATAACTGCAACAATAAACTATTTTGGTTTAAACTATTTTGTTTTCTATGAAAACCGTGGTCATAGAAAAAAACTTTTTCTAAAGAAAGAATTCTTTCCTAAGCACGAAGAAAATTTAATGAAAAATGAAGGGGATTTACAGGCAGCCAGAAACGAATTTATAAAAAACAGATTTTCCAATGTAGATTTTTTATTAAGAAAAAGATACAGTTGGATGAACAGAGAACTAACAAAAGAACAAAAAATCATTGAAGTTGGCTCTGGTGCGGGCTTTTCAAAACTCTATATAAAAAAGAATATTATTTTAACGGACGCTGTTAAAAACCCTTGGATTGATAAAATGGTAGATGCAACTGATATGAACTTTAATGACAATTCAATAGATGTAATAATTGCATCACACACAATTCACCATTTTTATAATCCGGCAAAATTTTTTTTAGAATGCCAAAGGGTTTTAAAGCCAGGAGGCAAAATTCTAATATCCGAAATTCACACATCTTTTTTTATGAGAGCACTTTTAAAAATCATGAAACACGAGGGATATTCTTATGAGCCTAATGTTTTTAGCGAAGAGGCTGTTTGTAACGACCCTAATGATTTGTGGTCTGCTAATTGTGCAATTCCAGAATTGCTTTTTACAGAAAGAAATACTTTTAACAGTCATTTTTCAAAATTATATATTCAAAGCCTGTCGTATTCTGAGTTCTTTCTTTTTCCTTTGTCGGGAGGAGTTATATCAAAAATTAAGGTTCCTGAATTAAGCAAAAGAACTTTAAAAGTTTTTAGCTTTTTAGATAAGGTTTTGGTTAATTTGTCAGAGTCAACCTTCGCTATGGGGATGAATATTGTAATTCTTAAAAAATGAATTTTCTTTACGATAGAAATAAAAAATTTAAGCTTTCTATACTCAAATATAAAGCCTTCTGGATTATTCTTTTTATGAAAGTATTGGCAGGTTTTTTGTTTGCATCTGAATTTCTTACTGATTTATTTTATCCGTTTATAGATTATTACATAAATAGCAACGCCATTTCAACTTACAGAGAGTTTTATGAAACAGGAAGAGGAAATAGTTTTCCTTATCCTGTACTTATGTTATATATCACAAGTTTTTTTAAATTATTTTTTTCTAATAATGGAGTTTTAAATTATATGGATTTAGGGCTAATTAGAATTCCTATTGTTTTAGCAGACATAGCAATTCTTTTAGTCTTGAGCAGGTGGTTAAAAGGGAATTACAAAAAGCTAATAATTTTCTATTGGCTAAACCCAATACTTTTTTATATAAACTACCTTCATGGGCAGTTAGATATAATTCCTACAGCTTTTTTAATTATTTCGTTGTATTTTATTTTCAGAAGAAATTGGGTATTAAATTCAATTTTTGTTGCTTTTGCTATTCTCTGCAAAACAAACTTTATTATAGTTATTCCATTTTTAATTTTATATATGTACAAGTCGAATCATTTTAAAATAAAAAAAATATTTTATTCTATTTTCATTATATTTTGCATATTAATTACGATTCAAATTCCTTTATTAACTAACTACTCTTACTTAAGTACAGTTTATAACAATGATACGCAAGCTAAATTTTTAAACCTATTTATTAACTTTGATACAACTAGAAACACCTTTTTTTATATTGCTCCTTCTGCAATAATTCTCTTAATTTTTTATGGTTCAACCTTTAAGACATTTAATAAAAATTTATTTGTCTTGTTTCTTGGGTTTTCTTTTGCTACAATAACTTTACTAACACCTCCTTCGCAAGGCTGGTATTGTTGGTTCCTCCCAATGTTAATTTACTTTTTGATCAAGAATACATTCGAAAGTTCAAAGTTATTTTATTGGATATTTGTCGTAGCATATTTTATATATTTTCTAGTTTTTAAAGAATCAGATTTATTTAGTTTGGCACCCTTTTCTAAATCTTACATCTTCTATCAATTATTGCCAATTTCAAATCCCTTTAAAGATTTAATAGTCAACTTTTCTTTTTCATTCTTACAAGTAATGTTATTAATTAACTGTGTATTAATGCTTATCAAAGGAATAGAGTCTTATAAACAAAACAAATTTTTATATCAGCCATTACTAATTGGAATTGGAGGTGACTCTAGCTCAGGGAAAACTACTTTTTCTAAAATAATTCAAAATCTATATGGAAACTCACAAACAACAATAATTAGGGGTGATGATATGCATAAGTGGGAAAGAGGAGATCAAAATTGGAATGAGAAAACTCACCTCAACCCTTTAGCCAACCATATTCATAAAGAAATTGAGTTTATAAGGTTTCTTAAAAAAGGGATTTCTATCAAAAGAAGATCCTATGATCATGGAAGTGGAAAATTCACTATTCCCACAAAAATTAAAAGCAAAAGAGTAATTATTTATGAAGGATTACATCCGTTTTATCTTTCTGATATGAAGAATTCTTTTGATATTTCTTTTTTTATTCAACCAGACGAAAAACTCAGAAGAAAATGGAAAATTGAAAGAGATACAAAGGAAAGAGGTTATAGTAAAGAAAAAATATTGAACCAACTAAAAGACAGAGCAAAAGATTCTTTAGAGTATATTCAATCTCAATCTGAAAAAGCTGATGTATTAGTTAGTTTAAAACAACTTAACGATGATGGTGAAACTTTGATTTTGAATCTTAAAATAAATAGTAACTTGGATTTAGAACCTTTATTATCAGAGCTAAACAATTTAAAGGAATTTAATTTTGACTATGAATTAGATCATCTTTTCCACTATTTAGTTTTTTATAACGGGATTAATTCTAAAAAAGTAGAAGAAATTGCATTTAATCTTAATCCTGAAATAGATGAATTATTATCAAGTTCTCCAAGATGGGAAAGTGATTTTAATGGAATTCTTCAACTGATTCAAACAACATGCCTTCAAAGTAAATTAACCAATGACTAGGGTTCCTAACTTAAAAAACTTACTTTTTTTGAGTAGTTATTTAACTAACAGAATTGATTACCTACAGGGCGCTGGAGGAAATATTAGTGAAAAAATAGATGGTGATATAATGGCTATTAAATCTTCAGGTGTAGAGATAAAGGAAATGAATCAAAAATATGGTTACAGCATAGTTAACTATAAAAAAATTAGTGATGAGTTTTCAAAACTTCCACTTGAAATATCAAAAAAACAGGACGAAACAACGGTTTCCTTTATAAATAACCAAACAATTGAGTTTCCTAAACATAATTCATTAAGACCATCTATAGAGACCGGGTTTCACACTTTATTAAAAAAATATGTAATTCATTCTCACTCTGTTTACAGTAACATCCTTGCATGCAGTAAAAGCTTTGAAGATTTAACTATGAATCTATTCAAAAAAGATAGTTTTATTATTATACCATACTTTGCACCTGGCACTATTCTAACTAGAAATATTTTAAAAGAATATCACACCTTTTATCTAAAAAATAACAAATACCCTGACATCATTTTTCTTAAAAACCACGGATTAATAGTTCATGCAGA
>CENJ01173791.1_pt1 | contig 20978 bp, 20 predicted proteins | sample 356161 | NCBI WGS metagenome assembly CENJ01 (sample SAMEA2619531, study PRJEB7988) | marine metagenome | biome: marine biome (ENVO:00000447); feature: surface water layer (ENVO:00002042); material: "saline water (ENVO:00002010), including plankton (ENVO:xxxxxxxx)" | depth 5 m
TTATTCATTGTGTGAAAAGCTTTTAGAAAGAGGAGATATTGTAATTGGTATTGACAATCATAATGATTATTATGATCCAAAAATAAAAGAGGCAAGATTAGAAATATTAAATAAAAATAAAAATTATAATCATAATCGTTTAGATCTAGTGGATCATCAAAATTTAGCAAAAGTTTTCAAAGATAATAACCCTGAATATGTTGTTAATTTAGCAGCACAAGCAGGTGTAAGATATTCAATTGAAAATCCGATTGCATATATAAATAGCAATATTTTAGGATTTGCCCATATCTTAGAAAATTGTCGTCATTATAAAATAACGCATTTAGTGTATGCAAGTACTTCAAGCGTTTATGGTGCAAATACTAAATTACCCTTCTCTGAGCATGATAGTGCTAATCATCCTTTGTCAATTTATGCAGCCTCTAAGAAATCTAATGAATTAATGGCACACTCATATAGCCATCTATACCAACTGCCGACAACAGGACTTAGATTTTTTACAGTTTATGGTCCTTGGGGAAGACCAGATATGGCCCTCTTTAAATTTACTCAAGCGATTTTAGATGAAAAACCGATTGATGTTTTTAATTATGGAAAACATACCAGAGACTTTACTTATATTGATGACATTATTAATGGAATTATAAGCACTCTAGATAACCCAGCTACTTCTGATAGTAACTGGAGTTCTGACAAACCAGACCCTGCGAGCAGTAACGTTTCATGGAAAATTTATAATATTGGAAATAGTAAACAAATAAAACTAATGGAATATATAAACGCTTTAGAAAAAGCACTAGGTAAAAAAGCAAAAATAAATTACTTACCATTACAACGAGGTGATATTTTAGATACTTATGCTGATATAAATAATTTGAAAAAAAAATTCAAATATATTCCATCAACATCTGTATTAGATGGAGTAAATAATTTTGTAAAATGGTATAAAAATTTTTATAGAGAATAATAAATATTTTAAAAATTATTTTTTATAGTATTTGATTCAAAAAGTTCAAAATATTAGTATTACTTTAATACTATAATATATATTTTCTAAAATTCTTTTGATTTAACCAAATTTTTTTATTTTTATTTTTTGGAATTAAATTTTTTTTATGACTTTTAATTTTAATTCTTAAATAATTTAAACTAGTAGGTAAAATTTTTAAAAAACTAAATATTTTTTTTTGTATGTGAAAAGGTTTTTTTGTTATGTCCTTAGCTCTTAACTCTATTGAGTTAAAATTATTTTTAATAAATTTTTTATTTTTATGAAAATATTCAAAAAATCTACTATTTAAATCTTTTTGATTACTTCTTCTATTCCAGCTATCGACTTGTTCTTTTTTGGATTTTGCAATAAAAATAATTTTTAAATTTTTAAAATTTTTAAGTTGATTAATGTAATTAAATGAATTTTTTTTTTTAAAATAATTGAAAAAAAAACTTCTAGTAGGGTGATATGTAATTTTTATTACTAAATTTATATTTTCTTCAAAATCTTTTTTCTTATATTTTATATGCGGCTTTTTGTAAGAATTATATTTATCCTTAAGTGTATATTTTGTAGAAAGGTTAATTAAATTTTTTTCTATTAATTTGTTAGCTAAAGGAACTTTTACACCAAAATAATAATTAAAAAATAAAATCAGTCTAAATAAAAAATTAGTGTCTTTTTTATATAATAGTTGGTTGTATTCCATTTTAATCGTAATTATATCGGGATGACTTTGAACAATATTCCATAATAAATTTGTTCCTGAATGAGAGCATCCAAAAATTACAAATAAATTATTTAATTTAATTTTCATAAAAATTAATTATTATTTTCAAATTTCAAAAAAATTTTATTAAAAGATATTGAATTTTTTTTGTAATTAAATTTTTGAATATGCTTAGTGGAATTTTTTTTATGAGCATATATTAACTTATCATTTTTAATATATTCTAAAATTAAGTTTAAATTTTTATTAATATTTGATTTATATTTTAGTAATAATCCACAGTTTCCGTTATTTAGAATCTCAGCGGTGCCACATGGAGCCTTCCAAGTTATAATTGGTGTTTTTAGAATTAAAGACTCCAAAAATACATTCCCGAATCCCTCATAATTAGGAAATAAAATAAAAAAATCACTTTTTTTAATTATAGGAAAGGGGTTTTTTTTATGTCCGTATAGTTTTATATCATTTGAGAGGTTAAGTTTCTTAATTAAATTAACAATTTTTTTTTTTTCTATACCACCTCCAATTAAATGAAGTTTAAAATCTACTTTACCCTTCATATTGCTCATTAACTCAATTAAGTAAGGTAAATTTTTTTGATATGAAAGTCTTGCTACTGTTACAAAATTAATTGCTCTTTTTTTTTTATAAAACTTCATTTTAATTTTACTCTTAGTGATCACATCATCAAAATTTAGAGGGTTATATAAAATTGATAAATTTTTATATTTATAATTTAAGTACCTAGAATTCAATAATTTTGATTCTTGAGAATTAAAAACAATTAAATCTGCAAAATTCCATGCCATTTTTTTAAAAAATTTCATTACAAAATTTTTTTTGGTTGAATATTCTATATGGTTTGATTCTCGAATGATAATTTTTTTTCTATAAAAAAAATTTAGTAAAATCATTATATAAGGAGATTGAAATGTTAAGATAATATTTGAATATTTTATACAAATTAATGAACTTATAAATAATTGAAATATATGAATATTACAAAATTTTTTAAATATTGATTTTTTAAATTTTTTATTGATATTTATTATTTTTAGGTTTTCACTTTTTATAAATTCATCTTTATCAATATCATTTCCTATAATTGTAATTTTATATTTATTTGAAATTAATAATTTTGCTATTCTCAAAAGACTATTTTCAAGTCCCCCTCTTCTATAATTAGGAAAGAATAAAGTGATTTTTTTTTCCATATAATTATTATTAGATATACTCATTGATGTAAATTTATAAAGATAATTTACAAAAACTATTAAACTAATTAGAATTAAATGTATTTTTATATCTTATAAGAAGCATTTTTATAAATATTGAAAAACTACTAAATAATTTACTTAATTTTTTTCATAATTTTAATTAATTTTTTAGTTCTTTTATTCCACGTATATTTTGTAGATTCTTTTTTTGCATTTTTTGATATTGAGTTTAATAGTTTAAAATCATTAAAATATAATAAAATTATCTTTTTTAAACCGTCTATATCACCGGGATTGAATAGAAGAGCATTTTTTTTATTTTTTAAAATTTCTTTTATTGGTTTTGTGCTGCTTGCAAATATAGGCTTTCCATAAGACAAATATTCAAATAATTTAAGAGGAGACTCTGCGGTTTCATCAATTTGAGGTAATAAAAGAATTTTTGAAATTTTAATATATTTTCCAGTTTCTATAGGTGACAAAAATCCTGTGAATTTGATATTTTTTAACTTTAAACTTTTAGAAATATTTTTATATTTTTTTACTAATTCTTTTCTTCCACCAATAATAAGAAATTTTTTCTTAGGGAATAATTTAGCAACTTTAATGATTATAATAATACCTTTATTTTCAAATAATTGACCACTATAACAAAAATCATATAAAGTTTTATCAATTAATTTAACATTATTAAGATTTCTATAAGCGTCATGAAGCACATCAATTTTAAGATTTTTATATTTCCAATAATTTGTTATTTTTTTTTTTAAGTTTTTACTTATAGCAATTAAGTGCAATGGACTTTTATTAAACAAAAAGTGAAATTTTAATATTTTGCCAAATGCACTCTTTGACATATCTGGAGTATTAAATTGGTGAATTTCGAAAATTGACTTATATCCAAAAATTTTCAACAAAACTGTTAACAAAAGCTCTCTCGAATAAACGTAATCTGTATTTTTATTTAAAACAAAGATTAAATGAATGAAATTAAGTAATATTCTTAAAATGTATAAAAAAACTTTCATACCTATTTTTTTATTCCAATAAATATCGTCAAATCCAAATAGAAATTTAATTTTTAGTTTTTTAATATTATAAAATTTTTCAATTTTATTTTTTTTTAAAGTTGGGTTATCTTGAAATCTTTTGGGCACGTATAAAATTGAATCATATTTTGATTGAAGTGAGTTAGCCATTTCGATAATTTGCCTTGTATGTGCTTTTTCACTAGGTAATCTTGTATTACCAATTTGTATAATTTTCATATGTTCAAATAATTATTTTTTTTCTTAAGTCTTCACATGAAATCTCTTTATTAAAATTATTAAAAAATTTATTTGTTTTTTCAAAGTAATTATAGTTTTTATAAAAAGTTTTTTTTGACTCTAATAAAGCATTTTCAAAAGAACTTAAGTTTTTAAGATTAAATTTATGACAATTTTCAAGTATTTTAAATTCAGAAGAACCAAATCTAAAATTAGAATGAACAGTCGTTAATCCCAAATAAGAAGCCTCCAATAATAGATTTGGAAATCCTTCATATAAAGATGGGAAAATTAGAATGTCATAATTACATAATTTTGATATTATTTTTTCATCAAAGTTAAGAAAATTGATATTTTCATTGTCAATATTTGAAAGAAAATTATCAGTATAAATATCCATCTTATAATTACCAAAGTGTTTTTTTAAAAGATGAGCATTTTCAATAACAAAATTAAAATTTTTTGCTGTAACATTTCTTCCAGCAAGCACAATTTTGATTATTGATTTTTGGATATCTTTTTTTTTATAATATTTTTCCATACTCATATCGAGACTTGGATTATAAATTCTGTAGATTTTTTTTTTAGATTTTAGTTTCAGTCTTAAAAATCTGTATAAATGATCACTATTAACAAAAATTTTATCTGCAAATCTTATAAAGATAAAATAAGAAATTCTTAACCAATATCTTTCAATAATATTTTCATAATTTAGTTGATTTATTCTATCAAAGTACAAAAGTTTTAATTTTTTAAAAAATTTAACTATTACACACAATTTTAAGGAGTCTTTTTGAACAGCAAAAAGAAAATCATACTTATTATTCAAAAGTATAAATATTGTGTACAAAATTCTTAAAATTTTATTATTTTTTGTATAAATAAATCTAATATTTTGTTCTTGTAAGAATTTATTATATTTTGAACTTTCAAAATCACAAATTATAACTATTGAATAAATTTTAGATAAGCTTTCTAAATATGCAAAAAAACTCTTTTCTAAACCGCCTAATCTTATTTTTGGCCAATACATAAAAATTTTTTTATTTTTCATAATTAATAGAAAATATAATTTAAGCTATACATTATACAGATATTGATTTAACCATTCATTTATGAAATTTAAAATATGTATAAAGTTATTTTCTATATATCAAATCAAAAAAACTGATAAATTATCGATAAAATAATAAAATGTATCTTTCCTCAACTCCATTAAGGATATCTTTATTTGGTGGATCAACAGATAATCCTGAGTTTATAAGAAATTATAATAAAAGTTTAGTTATCTCTTTTCAAGTTAACTTGCGAACTTATATTTTTTTGCATAGAGACAAATATGGAATTAATAGCTCTAACAATAAGTATAAAATTATATATTCTAGAGTTGAAACGACTGATAAGTTAAAACTTATTAAAAATAAATTAATAAGACATGTTTTGGAAGCATATGATATGCCTCCAGTAACTGTATTTGTTACAAGTGATATTTACTCTAAAGGAAATGGTTTATCTTCATCTTCTTCATATATTTTATCATTAATAAAGTCTTGTAATTCGTTTCATAAAATTAAATTAAATGACCAAGAAATCTGCAAGAAGGCACTTAAAATAGAGAGAAAATTTAATTCAGGTTGTGGCTTTCAAGACCCTTTTGGTTGTCAAATTCCAGGTTTAAAAATTATGAAATCAACTGATGATAAAAATTATAAAATAAAAAAAATAAATTCTAATTTTTTAAATGATTATTCAATGTATTTATTACCCACAAATATATTCAGAAATTCATCAAAAATACTAAAAAATTTGTCAAAGAGACATTCAAGCATACTTCCTCTTTATGATACTGCAATAAAAGCTGAAAATTTATTAATAAATAAAAAATATAATGAATTCATTAATTTAATTAATTTATCTTGGGAGCAAAAAAAAAATACAAGTTCGATGATAATAAAAAATTCTTTTATAAAGAAATTAGACCAGAAGCTTAAACTTGAAAAAAATGTATTAGCTTATAAATTAATAGGAGCTGGAGGTGGGGGTTTTTATTTTATCATTTCAAAAAAACCAATAAAAAAAAATAAAAATATTTACTCTAAACTAATTGAAATAAGATCTATTAGTTGAAATAGAAAATAATGAAACTTCAGAAATTCATTAAAATTGGAGAGCGCGAGTTCAAATTTAATGATCAGAAAGATTTTTCTAAATTAAGTGGGGATTGTAATCCAGTTCATATTGATTTAGTTGAGGCACGAAAAATATTAGGGGGTCAATGTATAGTTCATGGAATAAATACTCTCTTGTGGTCATTGGAATGTTTGTTGAATTTTTATGGAAAATTACCATTTAAATTTGCAATAAAGTTTCAAAAAGCAATAAATATAGAAAAAAAAATAATTTGCTTTTGGAACAAATCAGAAAAAATTGTTAAAATTGAAACATTAGAAAAAGATTTATTATTTACTTTATCTTATGAAAAAATTGAGAAAGAAAATATCAAAAAAAATAATTTTAAAATAAATATAAAAAATAAAATAAAAAAACCTTTAAATAATAATCTAGAAAATTTTACAGAAGAGCAATATTTTAGTATGAAATATGGTGGTAAGTCATTACTTGCAAAGAAGCTTTTCCCAAAGCTATCACAAAAAATTGGAGAAAATTGTGTATATGAAATAAGTCTTTTATCTAATATTATTGGAATGCAATTACCTGGCTTATATTCACTTTTTTTAGATGTAAGTATTGATCTGTCTTACTCAAATTCATTGAACAAACCTTTTTTTAAAGTAAATAAGATAGATAAAAGATTTCGCTTAGTTGATTTAGACTATTTAGGCATAAATTTAAGTTCTAGATTAAAAGCTTTACAACGTCCTTTTTATAAAACAAGATTATGCTCTGAAATTGTAAAAAAAATACCAAGGTCGTTAAAACTTAATAGAAAAAAAATTTTAATTATTGGTGGAAGTAGGGGTATTGGCGCTTCTCTAGCGCAAGTTTCAACTATACTTGGTGCACATACTACAATTACTTATAAAGCAGGTAAAAATGATGCTATTAAACTTTGTAGAGATATTTTTGATTTTACTAATCGTAAAGTTAAAAATTTTAAATTAGATATTACTGATCTTAACCAAATAAAAAAAATTAAATTTAATTATGATGTAATTTTTTATTTTGCATCTCCAAAAATTATAGGCACGCAGCACAAATTTGACTTCAATCTTTTCGAAATTTTTTACAATATCTATTGTAAATCATTTCAAACACTTGCAAAATCTTATTCTAGTAGTGGTGGGTCAGTAATTTATTGGCCATCAACTATTTTTTTATCTCAAAATTTGAATAATTTTCAGGAATACACTCTTGCAAAATCAATTGGAGAAAAATTTTGTAGGTCTTTTGAAAAAGAAACTAAGACAAAAATTATAATAGATAGATTAGACAGAGTTAAAACTGATCAAACCATTGGTTTATTAAATCAAAAAATATTAGATCCAACTGATGTTGCAATTAATATTATAAATTTAGTATTTGGTAATAAAAAGAAAATAAGAAAATGATTGTTTAAATAAATTTGAAATTTTAATTTGAATTCAATTTTTAGTAGCAAAAATTTATGATCAAATAATTTAAAAATCCTTTTGTTTAAGAGCTTCTCTTATAGCATCTACAAGTTGTTCTTTTGTTTCAAAAAGTACACAACCATTTCTTTTTTCTTTTATTTTCATATAATTATCTGCAAGAGCTGCAAAATATATTGCATCTGAGCGCTCACCATCTTTAATAAAATATTGTTTTGCTCTACCCTCATATTCGAATCCTACAACACTTAACATCTTTAAAAATTGTGAAAGTTTTTCATGTGTTGCATTATGGACTCTAATAAGGTTCAATCTTGTAAACGCATGTTCAAGCAATAACCCATATGTCTCTACTCCTGCAGTAAAAGGTGAACTTTCACCTATAGTTATGGCAATATCTGAATGACGATTTAAAAGATTTATATTTTGAAGAGACGCATTACCAATTAAACGATTGGTATTTTTTTCATATATAGCTAAAACAATGCTTGATGGGTTTTGTATTTCACGCCTAACTATTTCCCACTCTAATTCATTAGAAATAGGATAAATACCATGACGATTATATTTTGTTTTTTCCTGGTTATTGTACCAATTTGCCCAATTATTTTTAAGAACATCTTGTTCGGCTGGTATTCTAAGATCTATTGAGTGTCCTGTTAAAAAGTTTTGATTACTAGAAGACATAGATTAATTCAAAAACTCAAATAATTTAGATCCTGTGCAATAAATATCTTTTAATTTTTCCTTTTTGATTACAAATTTTTTCGAGGTATTTTTTGGAAATAATTTTAGCACAAATTTCTCAAAAGGTTCATTTCTCATTGTTCTAATCCATTCAATATTTAAATCCATATTTAAAAATTTTATTACAGCATGTAAAAATCCTAATTCTACTTTTCTTTGGAACACTCTACAAGACATAACAAATGATAAAACATTTCCAGTTTGATCAATAAGGATAGCTATAATTTCTCCATGCGATCCAGCATTATCAATCAGTTCTGCTGATAATAAATAACCACCATTTTTAATTACATCTATGATTTCATCTTCTTTTCTTCTAATACCATTCATATTGAATTGATTGGTCTTGTTTATTAATTGATAAGGTCTTTGGTAATCTGATAATGTACAAGTTTTGAGACGTAATTTCATGTCTTGTGATTTAAGAAAATTATCAAGATTAACGTCATTATCCTCAGAATTAACATTAGAATTCATAACTTTTTTATTATCTAACATCTTTTTGTAAAGGTGTGTTCGTTCAGCATCTTCTTTAGTTAAGGATTTAATTGTGAATAAAGAATTTAAATTGTCTAAAAATATATTGAATAAATCAGGCTCATTAGAAAATTTTAAACAAGTAACTTTTGGTAAAGCACTAGATACTTGAGCTATTTCAACAGGATTATCATCTATAAATACAAAACTATCTAATCCCAAATTTAAAGTTTCGGATAATAATTTAATATGCGAGGACTTTGTTTCATATGATGATTGTATTGATACAAAATCTTCATATCCAAGTTCAAACTTATTTGACTTCAGAGCTTGTGTAACTAAATCGAGATCATTTTTGCTTACCACACAAAGTAGTACACCAGAGTTTTTAAATCGTCTAAGTTGTCTTTGGTAAATAAAATTGTAATAACTATTACCTTTTGGATCAGAGGATATTCCATCAAGCCCATCCTCCCCAAGAACACCTTCCCAAAAAGTCATATCAAGATCTGTTATTATAACTTTTTTAATTTGATCATAATTTGTAGTTAAATCACTTGATATTATTTGTGCAATTATACCAAGTGATGAACTTTTTATAGCAAGTCCAGAGTGTAAATAAGATTGAAGATTAAAGTGATTAGTATCTAGAATTGTTGCACCAAGCTCTAAAGCAATTAACTCAAGATTTAATAAGACTTTATTTTCAATTTCTTTTGACCCAAATGCTCCAAATATTGGTGCTTTTTGATAAATTATTTTTTTGAAATTACGCTTTTTTATATTATTAGAAAATTTTTCCGCTTCATCTAAGACTGACATTGGATTTGTTATAATTTTATCAACACCACCAAGTCTCCAATCAATACATTTTATGAAATCCCAAGGTAATAAAATAGCTATCTCTTTAACATCGTCTTTTTTTTTCGAAGTCAATGTTTGATGAAATGTTCCAAAATCAAGATTTTCAATTTGTGGCTTTATACCTTTTTTTGCCAGTGTACCAATTAAGAAATGATTAAGCTGATTTATAGTGCTTGAAGTCATAAGTCTAAGTTTTATAGATGAACTATATGATGCAGATTCAATTAACTTCTTTGCTTCTATAAATGTAATTGGATTTTCATTTATCATTTAATTGATACCAATATTCAGTTTCACAAACCTTTACCATCGAGAATAGACACGATTTTTTTGAATGAAGTAAAATTTTCTAATTCATTATTACTAATTTTTACTCCAAATTCTGATTCTACCGCAACCACCAAATTTATAATTGCAATGGAGTCCCATTTAGATAAATTTGACTGTTCTAAATTTAGAAAGTCTACATCACCCTTAAGTTTAAGTACTGTAGTTATTATTTCCTTTAAAATTACAGTATTTTTAGATTTCATTTATTAATTAATTAATATTTTGAGCATTAAAAACGGATTTAACATACAATAAAAATTACCATAAGTATACGTTACTATTGATTTCATCAAGTTCTCTTCTTAAATACAATAATATAATTAAATCCATAATAATAAAAAACGCTCTAAATTAATTAATAATGTTGTTTAAACTACCTTATACCTAAAAAGAAATTATTATAATTGTAAAATTAAGTTTTAATAATTGATAAAAAATTTATAAAAAGTAAGAATTAAAATAATATTTAATAAACAAAATATTTACAATTATGAAATATGGTTTTGTCGCTGGTTCTTTTGATTTAATTCATCCAGGATATATAAAGCTATTTCAATTTGCAAAAAAACATTGTGATTATCTAATTGTCGGAATACATATAGATCCATCATTAGAAAGACCAAGTAAATTTAAACCTATTCACAATAAGAGAGAAAGAAAAAATATATTAGAGTCTATAAAATATGTTGATAAAACTGTTTTTTATGAATCAGAAAAAGATTTGTATAACTTGCTTGAAAAATTAACTATTTCAGTGAGATTTTTAGATGAAGAATATAAAACAAAAAAAATTACAGGTAGTAATTTAGATATTAAAATAAAATGGGTTCCTAGAAGGCATTCCTATTCTACAACTAATTTAATAAAAAAAATAAAGTCCAAGTGATATAATGATATGAAAAAAAAAATTTTTATATTTGATATAGATAATACTATTTGTCTTACTCGTAAAAAAGATTACATAAAAAGTAAGCCTTTTAAATCTGTTGTTTCAAGGATAAATCTTTTAAAAAAAAATGGTCATTACATTAAAATTTTTACAGCTAGATATATGGGAAGAAATAATGAAAATGCTGAAATAGTAAAAAAAAAATATTATAGAAAAATATATAATCAATTAAAAAAATGGAAAATAAATTTTGATGAACTTATAGTTGGTAAACCAAGTTACGATTATTTTATCGATGATAAGTGCCATAACATTAAAGAGAAAAAAACCCTAAAGCTTATAGATAGATTTATAAAAAAAGATTAAACTTCTAATTTTATTTAGCTTTTTTGTACTTGTATTCATAAATTAAAACATAAAAACATAGATAAATCATGATGAGATTAGGAAAACTTTGTGAAGCTAAAGATATTGAAAAGCTAAAACTCATTACTGCAGCTGTTAAAATTAAACCTTGATGTATATATTTGCATATTTGATAAATTACAGACAAAATTGCCAAAACATATATTCCCCCATAAAGTTTAATTCTATTAAGTATAATACTTTCAAAATTTTCTGATAAAAAATCCCTACTACCTAAATTAACTAATATTTTGTCTGGCATTGGAAATAATGAAAAATTTTGTATTATATAATTATAGAATGACAATCTTGTTGTTAAGTTATTGATTGGCTCCCATCCATAATTTTTTACAAGTGCAAGTTTATTAACAATTAAATAATTAAACATATCATCTACAAATGATAAAATTATAAAAATAAAGATCAAGAAAGTAAAAAAAATAGATTTTGAGCTTAGTTTAAAAATTGAAATAAATTTATAAGTAAAATACGTAACAAATAAAATAATAGTTGACGCATATAATGCTTTTGAATTTAGTATTATTATTCCAATCATAATCAAAAAGTATATAAAATATCTTAATATAAAAAAAACTTTTAGTTTATTTACTATAAAAAATAATAAAACATATAAAGCTCCAGTAAGCTCAGGACTTAAAATAAAAGAGTACTGTCTTTGAAAATTGATATTATAAAAATTAACTATTCTGGTAGGGTCTGTAATAATTTGTGAAAAATAAAAATTCATAATCAAAAGTATAAAAATTATTAATGTAACAATTAAGTCAAATTTTTTTGATAAATTTATATGGCTTAAATTAAACCTTATAAAAAGAAAAAAAAATAAAACTAATAATGATGTATGATGAAGAATATCTGAAGAAAAATATTGTAACGATACTATTAAAACTAATACGTAAAAAAAAAAATAACTTATAAATGGAATTAAAAATACTTCTTGATTAAATCTTATTTTTTTTAATCTAAACGCAAAAGTTATAATAGCTAATAATATAATAAAATTAGGCATAGCAGTTATAAAATCAAATGATGAGTTGTAAAATAAAAATGTTAAAAAAATTTCTAAAAAAAATAAAATTTTTAAATAATCAAACATAGTGTTTGAATTATATTTTGATGTAATATCCATTTTTATAAAGAATAAAATATTTATTAAGTATTTTTATAATTTAAATTTTACAAAGTTAAATTAATTAATAAGCTCTAGTATATTTGAAGTTATTGCTGTTATTTTTAATTTCATTATAAATCCATTCATAGGTTTTCGTAAGCCCATCAATGAGTTTAATCTCTGGTTTCCATCTGAGATCATTAAATATTTTTGTGTTATCGCTCGATCTTCCTCTCACACCTTTTGGTTTATCTAGAAGATAATTTTTATTAATTTTATAATCAGCTATTTTGGAAATGATATCTATCATTTGGTTAATTGATACTTGTTCCTCACTCCCAAGGTTAAAAGCATCATTACTATTGAAATTTAAAATTTTTTTTGTACCTAAAATACAATCATCAATAAACATAAAACTTCTTGTTTGTTCACCATCTCCCCACACATCGATAGTGTCTATTTTTTTCATTTTTGCGATTGCAATTTTTCTACATATGGCAGCTGGTGCTTTTTCTCTACCTCCATCATATGTTCCTAATGGACCGTAAACGTTATGATATCTAACAATCTTAGTATCAACATCAAAATCTTCCTTAAAATGTCTACACATTCTCTCACTAAATAATTTTTCCCAACCATAACCATCTTCTGGATCAGCTGGATAAGCATCTTCTTCTTTTAAACCTTTGATAAAAGTATGTTTTTGCCTATCAGCATTATACACACAAGCACTTGATGAAAATAAATATTTTTTTATTCTATATTCAGCACAGGCTCTTAACATATTAGTGTTAATTAAAACTGATAACATGCATTCAGCTTTATTATTTTCTATAAACCCCATTCCACCCATGTTACATGCCATGTTGTAAACATAGTCTATATCTTGCTGACAAACTATCTTACAATTTTCATAGTCTTTCAAATCTAAAGAATAATTCTTATTTTTTTCAAAAATTTGAAACCAAAATTCTTTTGGTTTTACATCGGCACAAATTACTTCGTGGCCTTCATCCATTAAATTTTTGACTAAATGTCCGCCAATAAATCCTCCAGCGCCACAGACTAAGTATCTCATAAAAGTTTTTAACATATGAGATCGATAATTCAATATTTATGTAATTAAAAAAACAAAATAAATAAATTCATTTTCATTTTAGATAAATACTTCTATTATTACTAATTTTAATTTGATCTTTTTCTTACTCAATTACTTAATAAAAGAGACGTCCGTTTGTAGAAAAAATATATAATAAAGATTTATAACTTAGTTTTTTTTGTTTGAGTTTGTTCTGTTTTTGAAGACTATTAATCTTTTTAATTGCCAAAATAGGAAGTTTGAGTGAACGTGAGTCAAGCCAAGTTTTTATAAACCATAATAAATTTGAAATGTAGGAAATTGGTGATGGTATATATTTATAATTTAAGATCATTTTATGAAAAAAGTTATTAAATATTACCTGATTATTTGACAACCTTCCTTTGGGGTCTCTATAATGATGAACAATTAATTTTGGATTATATTCCATTACGTAGTTATTATTTATAATTCTATAGCTCATCTCAATTTCTTCTTGTGTATAAAAAAAATTTGTATATGAGAATTTTTTATAAATTTCTTTTTTAAACACCACACCAGCACCAATAAAATATGAAATATTTAATTTTTTATTTAAATTTTTTTCATTATATCTTTGAGGAAATTCTCTTTTGATTACTTTTTTTTTGTTATTATCAATAATTTTAAAATTTATTAAAGCTAATTTTTTATTTTTATCAAAAGAATTTTTAATTTCAGAAAAAACTTTTGAAATATTTTGAATTATTGCATCATCATCAATAAAGATTAAATATTTAGAATTTGAATTTTTAAAAACTACATTTTTAGATACCACACCATAGTTTTTATTTAGATTTATAATCTTAAATTTATAATTTTTAGAAAAGGATTTTAAAATATCTTTTGTATTATCAAGGGAACCATTATTTACTACTATAATTTTATTTATAAATTTTTGATATCTAGATAGTTTAATTAAATTCTTTTTGAGCATATCAGCTCTGTTGAATGTTATGATACCAATATTAAAATCACTCATTTAATTTTTTTTGTCAAATTAATATACTGAATAATTTTGTATAATATTTTTAAAGGATATAAAAAAAAATTAATAAAATTTTCTTCTTGAAGAATTTTTATATCTTCGATTGCTTTCTTAAATTGGTTTTTAAATTTTGTTGAATTCCCACCATCTCTTTGAGCAACAGAGATTATATCTAATGGTATATAATTGATATTTTTATTATTAAATATACTTCTCAAGTATTTAAAGTCAGATGAAATTTTGTATTTTTCATCAAAAAAATAACTTTTGTAAATACTCCCAATAAATAAACCTGTGTGAGGTGGCAATAATATTCTATTGATTTTTTTTGGCGCTTTCCACAATCTAGATGTTTTTAAAGATTTTTTATTAACAATTTTTACTGATGTAGCAATAATATTTCTATTTGAAATAAAATTTTCATTAACTTTACTAAAAAGCTCTTTGTCAATTAATTGATCATCACTACAATATAAAAAAATTAAATCACCAGTTACTTTTTTTAAATATTTATTTAAAGCAAAAAATATTCCCTTATCTTTTTCTATATGTAACTTGGTTCTATGATCTTTATATTTTTCAATAATATTGTGAGTTTTATCAGTTGAACAATTGTCATAAATTATATGTTCAAAGTTTTGATAAGTTTGAGCTTTTAAAGCTTTTAAATTTTCCTCTAAATACTCCTCTGAATTAAACGTTGAAGTAATTACAGATATTTTCATATTAATTGTTTTTAAGAAACATTTTAATGTATTTATCTATAATTTTTTCTGTTGAATAATAGTTTCTAATGAATGAACCTCCTTTTAAACTTTTTTTTCTATATATGTGATAATTATTTTTTACTTTAATAATCTTTCTTCTTAAATCAGCAACATCATCTGTTTTGAAATATATTCCATACTTACCTTTCTTAATAGTTTCTTTTGGTCCATATTTGCAATCAGATACTATAACGGGAATATTTTGACATAAAGCCTCTATTACAGTATGACCAGGACCTTCCCACCTACTTGGCATTACAAATAAATCATAATTTTTTAAACTTTTCCAAGGTTTATGTTTCCATCCCAAAAAATTAATTTTATTGTCAGCACATAATTCTTTTTTTAATTTTGTAAGTTTAATTTTTTCTTCACCATCTCCTATTATATCTAATTTAACATCAGAGATTTCAGATATTGCTTTAATTAAAACATCAAATCCTTTTTGACGACTTAGTCTTCCTATACAAACAACTTTAAATATATTGTTAGATTTATAAATAAAATTTTTCTTTTTTAGTTTTTTCATTTCATCTGTAAGTAAAGGATTAGGAATTTCATATATCCTTTTTGAGTTTGTCCAATTGGATATATTTTTTCTCATATCATTTGTGGGAATAACGATACCTTTATAATTTTTTAAGATATTTTGCCAAATAAGTTTTCTAAGAAAATTTTTATAGACTAATCCAGCAATCCAAACATAAAATTTAACATTCTTATTGAAAGAGAAATAGAGAGAAACAAAAGCAACTGCTATAGTTGACATTTGGGAAACTATTATCACTTCTGAGTATTTTTTTTGTTGTTGATTAATTACTATTGGTAAAACTACCTGTAAGTGGACAAATACTAAAATCATCCAAATTCTGTAATATAACCATGGTATTTTTTGTTCCAAAAATCTAAATACAAAATTAAATTTTAAAGGATTTTGAATTATGTATTTTTTTTTTAAGTGATTAAATTCATCAAAGTAATTAAAAACTTTAAAAGTAATATTATTAGATTTTTCAGATTTATTACATGCTGAAAAAAAATTATGATAATTGTCAGTAATACCACACCTATTATAAAATGGTGCAATAAATAATACTAACTTCATAAATAATTTGTTTTAAATGTTTAATTTAATTTTAAATAAAATTTAGGAATATATTAATAGTTTTTTAAGGAGAAAAGAAAAGTAATAATTACAACATTTACTAGAGAGTAAGTAACACTAATAAGACGTAATTTCAGAACTTGTTATTTATAAAAAATCTAAATTTAAATTTGATTACTTTTTAATTTTATTTGGCTTAATAATGAAACTTTTATCAGATTTGTCATCATGTTGATAACTTTTCTTTAACAAAATTTTTTGAAATATTTTATTTATTATAAGGTTATTTCTTTCTTCAATATAATTTGGTGGATTTAGTTTTTCACCTAAATTATTTAATTTTTTAAAAATTCCTAAACCAGTAGAACCTCTCATAATTTCAAAATCAATTTTATCCATATTGGCTCTAAAAATTGCTTCTAATAATTTTAAAATTTCTCTGTTGGCAATTTCGGTATTAATAGAGTCTTTTCTCTGATTGGCCATGTATGGATTACTATCAATATCATCAAAAAATATATATGCATTTTTATTTAAATATTCATAAAAATTATAAAATTCCTTTTTTACATGAGTAGCCGTATGCAATGAATCGATATAAAGAATATCTATACCTTTTTTGATTTGAGGTTTGTTTGATAAAAGTTTCTGAATATCAGCGGAGTCCTGCTGAACAAATTCCCAATTTTCATCGTTCACTGCATCTTTACAATCTTTAATATCAACTGAAATTAGTTTAGCATTTTTTTTTTCATCAATTGAATTGATAAAAATTTTTGTACTTTGGCCACGATCAACACCTAGTTCCACAATTAGAGGATTATCTTTCAAAGAAGTTTCTCGATGCATTCTCAAAAGTTGTTGAGCTACAAAACGGGATTCATCTGATTTGGACAAATGTATTGTGAGTTCATCGATATATGACTGATATTTTTTCATAATAAAATAGTTGAAGTTATATTTAAATTTTGAACTTAAAATATTTGGCCCACAGAGTCATTAATTTATTATATTAAACTTTTAAAACTAGAATTATATAGTTAAAAATTATTTTATTATGTGTATAATCACTCTCTTTAATAAGTTAATATTTTATTTAAATCTATGAATATAAAAATTGATAAATTTCTAGGTGATTATCTAGATAAATTAAATAAATCTTTACTGTCATCAAATATTGAAAATATTTATAAAGCTAGTCAAGCAATTATGGATGTTTCAAAAAGAAGAAAAACTATATTTGTTTGTGGAAATGGAGGCTCTACCGCAATATCAAATCATTATGTTTGTGATTATCTTAAATTTTTAAGACAAAAAAGCTCATTAAGACCCAAAGTGGTAAGTTTATCAAGTAATCTTGAAACCATAATGGCTATTGGTAATGATATAAATTTTGATCAAATCTTTAGATACCAGGCTGAAAGTTTAGCAGAAAAAGGAGATTTACTTATAGTAATTAGTTCTTCAGGAAATTCTAAAAATATAAAAGAAGTAATTAAATATGCTAAAGAAAAAAAAATAAAAATAATTGGATTTAGCGGATTTAATGGTGGTTATGTGAAAAAAAATAGTGATATTTCTATTCATGTTAACGCAAAAAATTATGGACTATCAGAGGACTCACACCACATTCTAATGCATGTGATCCTGCAGTATTTAATAAAAATTATTAAAAAAAGTAATTAAGCTGAAGTTTAATTTTCTTTACGTATCTTTTAAGAGATAAATATGATTATTATTTACTCAAATATTAAAATTGTTATAAATCTTGATAAAATTTTTTTCTAAAGATAAAAAAAATCAAAAAACACAATATAAATAAAATTAATGATGTCAATGGATTTATATATTTATAGCTTATGTAGCCACAAGCAAAAAAAGAAATATTCATAAATGTAATAAAAAAATTGGTTAAAAGAAGAGATTTACTTTTCTTTAGTAAAATATGATGCAAATGATCAAATCCAGCAGAAAAAATTTTTTTTTTCCAAATAAGTCTAATTATATTAACTGACAAAAACTCATAGACAAAAATTGAAATTGAAAATGCAAGTAAAATTGGATGAACAATTTTTTGATTTGCAAAATATATTAAAGTAAATGAAAATATAAATCCCATTAATAAACTCCCACTATCTCCTAGAAATAATTTTGGTAATTTGAATAAAGAAAAATTAAAACATAAAAAAATTAATATAGGTATTAAAATTATGATTAAATATAGATGTGGACCTTCATTAGCTGACAGGAAATACAAGATACCTATAACTGAAATTAATGAAAAACCCAGTGTACCATCCGAACCATCAAGGTAATTAAAAGAATTAATTAAAAATATTGTACTTAATAAGGTAAAAGGGATTGAGAAACTATTTAGTTTCAGTTTAAAATAATCATAATCACCCAATCCAATTAAGTTCATGTTTTCTGGTATAATTAAATAAATTATTGGAATAATTTGTAAGCTTAATTTGCCACCAACATTTAAATTATATTTGTCATCAATCAAACCTACCAAAGCAATTAAAAAAGCAGAAGATAGAATTAAATCTAATTTTTGACTAGAGAAATTAAATAAAAAAATAGAAATTATATAGATCAAACATAATGCCAATCCTCCAGTATAAGCAGTAGGTTTTAAATGATTTTTTCTTTTATTTGGAATATCAATTAATCCAAACTTATATGAAAAGCTTGAAACTAAAAAAAACAATAAAAAGTTCGCAAAACAAAATATTAACAAAGTATCAAACATCTATTTTATTACAATTTACTTTTAATTTTGTTGTATTGTTTAAGGCTTAAAAACACCTTACTTTAATTTCAGATTTATGGCTATTAAATTTTTTAAATTACATTTGTGAATAAAGATTGTGTGTTAATGTTATAATATATTTTTTTGATTTTTATGAAACTTATTAGATATTCAAACTCTGCAATTCTTAATCTCCTAATAGCATCAATTATTCCATTTTTGATCTGGGGTCCTTTTTTTCCAGATTTAATTTTAAGTGTTTCAGCTTTATTTTTTTTATATTATTTATTGAAAAATAATAAGTTTTATTATTTCAAAAAAAAACCATTTATTATTTTTTTGATATTTTGTTGTATTTCAACATTAGCTAGCTTAGAATCTGATAATATCTCCCTTAGTATAAAAAGTTCATTATTTTATTTCAGAATAGGTGTGTTTAGTTGTTTTATTTGGTATTTGATTGATAGAGATAAAAACATTTTAATTTATTTTTATTATGTATTAATTTTATGTTTTTCAATTTTAGTAATTGATGGGTATTTTCAATATTTTACTGGTAAAAATTTGTCAGGAATTGAAATTTTTCAAGAAGCAAATAGAATTCGTATTTCTTCATTCTTTGGAGATGAATTAATTATGGGTTCCTATCTATCAAGATTATTTCCCCTATTGTTTGCATTATTTTTAATTAAACAAAAGCAAAAATTTGAAGTTTATTTTATGGGGTTATTATTTATTTTGGTAGATGTATTAATTTTTTTATCAGGAGAAAAAACAGCTTTTTTCTTTTTAAATTTATCTACAGTATTTATCATAATTCTCATTAAAGATTATCAAAAATTTAGGTTAGCAACATTCATTGTAGCAATTATTTGCATTATTTGTTTAAGTTTAAACTCGCCAAGTCACAGTTATAGAATGTTTGAGGCCCCTGCTAAAAGTATGGGTTTATTAAAGAGTTCAAAAGAGGCAACTATTTTTAGTAAAATGCATGATAGTCATTATAAAACTGCTTTTAATATGTTTAAAGATAAGCCTATTTTAGGACATGGTCCAAAAATGTTCAGGGTTAAATGTAAAGAAAAAAAATATGTAGTTGGCATGTATCCTTGCTCAACTCATCCTCATAATTTTTATGTTCAATTATTAGCTGAAGTAGGAATTTTGGGATTTTTATTTTTATTTAGTGCTTTATGTTATGTTGCGTATAAAGCTTTAAAACAATTTAAATCTATAATTTTTAAGCAAAAAAGAAGTCTAACAGATTATCAAGTTTGTCTGTTAGCAGGAATATTGATAACTGTTTGGCCTTTTTCTCCAAATGGTAATTTTTTTAATAATTGGTTAATGATCACCTATAGTTTACCAGTAGGTTTTTACCTTGAGTCTATTTATTCTAAGAAAAAAAAATTACATAAAATGTAATTATTTTAAAGTAATTTGATTAATCGTCAGAATATTTTATATTTTAACTAAAATTTATGTAATTTTTAGGGATTAATAAAAAATTAATTTAATTTAACTTTACATTTTAAAGTATTTTTAGTAATAAACCTTGCCTGGTGATTATTGCGAAAGTGTAATACCCGATCCCATTCCG
>CENJ01010112.1_pt1 | contig 20952 bp, 22 predicted proteins | sample 356161 | NCBI WGS metagenome assembly CENJ01 (sample SAMEA2619531, study PRJEB7988) | marine metagenome | biome: marine biome (ENVO:00000447); feature: surface water layer (ENVO:00002042); material: "saline water (ENVO:00002010), including plankton (ENVO:xxxxxxxx)" | depth 5 m
GGCATATAAAAAATGTAAAGCCCAAGGCACATGGACTACAAGTCAGCTAAATTATAAAGGAACTCAACATATCTGAAATGTTGGCCAACACTCAATTCGACGAAACCTACGATTATGTAGTGGTCGGCGGTGGTGCATCTGGGTCAGTTGTTGCCAGTCGCTTAAGCGAAGATCCCAACGTTAAAGTCTTGTTGTTAGAAGCAGGTGATTTGGATGTTGATCCTGCGATCAAAGAGACCGCAGTCACAGACTTGTTCAAAGTCTGGAAGCCTGAGCTGAGCTGGGGATTGGAGACAGAGCCGGAGCCCTACTGCAAGGATCTAAAAAAACCACTCATTCAAGGCCGAGTCTTGGGAGGGGGATCAACCGTGAATGGTCGAATTTTTGTTCGTGGACATCGTCGCGACTATGACAATTGGGCACATCTAGGGAATGACGGATGGGCCTATGAAGACGTTCTGCCCTATTTCAAGAAACTCGAGGATTTTGAGGGAGGCGCATCAGAAACGAGAGGTGTCGACGGGCCAATTCATATCGCGAAATTAAAAGACCCAACACCAACAGCACTTGCCTGGGTCGAAGCATCCAAACAACAAGGATATGGCGGAGACACTGACTATGATTACAACAGTCTCGAACAAGGCAATACGGCCACACTGACACAATCAGCAACCACTAAAGATGGACTTAGAAATAGCACGGCTGTAGGCTATATTCATCCGATCATGGAACGAGCAAACTTCACCTTAAGGACCAAGTGTGAAGTAAGCAAAATCATAATGGACGAGAACAAAGCAATAGGAGTTCAATATGCATCGAATCTGGACCGGCTGGGTTCAGAAGTTCGTGGCACGCCCGAATACAAAAACATCAAGGTGACTAAGGAAGTCATTCTGAGTGCAGGCCCATACCAGTCACCCAAGATTTTGATGCTTTCTGGGATTGGACCAAAGGAGCACCTCGCTGAGTTCAATATCACTCTGGTAAAAGATCTTCCAGGGGTTGGTCAAAATCTACAGGACCATATAGTCGGACGGATGGCATGGAAATTCAATGATAGTGTTGACCTTAGCCAGCAAAATGTACCATCAATTATTAGCGAAAATATGCACTTTACATATTCACGACCAGGACTTGAAAAAGCAGCATCGCCAGATATCCAGTTCTGCGTTGGGGGATTTATGTTCCCTGACGTCTCGCCCGATCCGGGATTTACAGTTGTTCCTGCTGTAGTCCAGGCACAAGGAACCGGAAGTGTAAAACTGGCATCTACAAATCCATTTGACAATCCGAAAGTAGTACACAACTACTTCGAAAGTGAAGAGGACATGAACGTACTTCTTAAAGCTTTCCGACTAGCAAGAGACATCGTTAACTCCTCAGCTTTTGATCACCTTCGAGGTGAAGAAGTTCTCCCAGGAGCAGACAAACAGAGCGACGAGAGCTTGAAAGAATACTTCCGGGACACATCATTCACACAATGGCACCCATCCTGCAGCTGCAAAATGGGTTACGACAAGATGGCAGTGGTAAATCCCAAATTAAAAGTTCATGGTGTAGAAAGTCTGCGCGTGATTGATTCCTCCATCATGCCTTTCATTGTCAACTGCAATCTCAATGCCACTTGCATTATGATTGGCGAAAAAGGTGCTGACCTCATAAAATCTGACAACTAGATGGTCAACAGATAAAACAAGCTTTTTGCAGCCTTAGATTCTAAAGATAAGAAGTTGCAGAAAGCTTGTTTTAATCATGACCAAGTTGACAACAACAAAAACCACTCCGATTTAACAACGGTGAAAATCACTTGCACAGTCAACAACAAATCGATTGAAGCGGATGTAAACCCCAACCGTTTACTTGTCGATTTTCTTCGCGAAGATCTCGGATTGACCGGAACCAAGAACCCGCTCGATTACGGACAGACGGGTGCTTGCACAGTTCTATTGGATGGCCAAGCCATTAAAAGTTCCATGATGCTTGCCGTTCAGATAGACCGCAAAGCAATTGTCACCGTTGAAGGGCTCGCTGATGGTCAAAAACTGAATGAACTCCAAAGCAGCTTTGAGGCTCATCATGCTGTGCAGTGCGGCTATTGCACGCCCGCAGCGCTCTTGGTTTTAACAGAACTGCTGAACCGCGTCGCCAAACCAACTGAACAAGAGGTCCGGGAACAATTAGACAGTGTCCTTTGTCGATGCACAGGATTTCAAAATATTGTTCTTGCTGCACTCGATGCAGCAGGAAGCAAATAATTAATACGGTGGGATCAGGTAATTTCTAACCCAAATCATCCAAAGAAGGTTTTCACGCAATGACCAACACACCAATTTTAGGATCGCCAACCAAGCGAAAGGAAGATAAAGCTCTGCTGAATGGTTCAGCAAAGTTCATGGCAGATCTGAACATGCCCGAAATGGTTTATATGGTCTTTTTGGATAGCCCACATGCTCACGCAAAGATCAAAAAGATAGATCTTAGCGAGGCAAAATCAATGAATGGGGTATTAGATATCATCGTTGGCGAGGATATCAAGCAATACAACCCATTGCCTGTTTTGATGAATCCTGCGGGCGAAAAGGGCAAGTTTCCTCCGCATCCGTGGGGATTCCCTGCTGGACAAACAATTCTTGCCGTCGATAAAGTCAGGCATATCGGTGAAACTGTAGCAGCTGTCGCCGCTACCACCCTTGAAGCAGCAGAGAAGGCAGCAAAGGCTATTCACGTCGAGTACGAAGTTCTACCTCACGTTCTTAATGCAAGATCAGCGCTTGAAGACGGGGCGCCTACAGTTCATGAAAACATTCCTGACAATCTTTGCCAATATGTAAGTTGGGGGGACAAAGAGAAGACCGAAAAGGCAATCCAAGATGCAGAAGTTGTCGTATCTCACCACCTTCCCTATCAATTAGTTAGCGCATCCCCTGTTGAAACAAGGTCTACAATCGCCGACTACGACTCAACTAAAGATGAATACACTCTTTGGACAAATACGCAGATTCCCCATATTAATAGAGCGGCTTTATGCGGTCTTGTGCTGGGCATACCATTCAACAAACTGCGTGTAGTTGTACCAGAAGTTGGTGGAAGTTATGGCTGTAAAGGATATATCTATAACGATACAGCGGTAGCGTTGGTGATGGCGAAACGAATAGGGCGCCCCATCAAGTGGGTGGATACACGAGAAGGCCTGTATCGGAGAACAACCCATGCAAGGGGGTCAGATATTGATGGAACCATTGCTGGAAACAAGTCGGGCAAAATCACAGCACTTCACTGCAGCAACTTTGCGACCTTAGGGGCGTACTCAACCTTCAACGGTCCAGGAGCACCAGCGGCATTGACAGGAATGAGTGTGACGGGCTCCTATGCCATCGAACATCCATTCTATGAAGTAAACATTGCGTATTCAAACCGACAAATGGTGGGGCCGATGCGCGGTGCAGGTCGAACAGAAGGTCTCTATGTAATTGAACGACTGATTGATCTATATGCAGATGAAATTGGAATGGATCCAGTAGAAGTAAGAAGGATTAACTATATCAAAAACGACCAATTCCCTTATAAAAATGGACTTGGATTTACTTATGACTCTGGGAATTACGAATTAGCACTCGATCAAGCCTTAAAGAAAGCCAATATCGCCGAGTTTCAAGAGAAAAAGAAAGAAGCAGAAAAAAGAGGTAAATTACTTGGGTACGGCGTGTCCTCGTATGCAGCGGTCACGGGAGTTGGACCATCACCATACATGCATAACGTCATTGGATTAAATGGAGGAACCTATGGAACTGCACATTTAAGAATCCATCAGAGTGGAGATGCGCAGCTACACATTGGAAGCCAACCCCATGGTCAAGGTCACGTAACTGTATTTTCGCAGGTCGTAGCCGAGGAACTAGGGATTGATCTCGAAAGAATTGAAGTGATTCATTCAGATACCAAGGGGAATCTTCCAATCGGTGGAAGCTATGGATCGCGCTCCTATCAGATTGAAGGTGGAGCTGTTGCGGTGGCCTGTAAGAAAGTAATAGATAAAGCTAAGACAATGGCAGCTCACATGATGGGTTGCACTGAAGATGATATTGATCATCTAAAAGGGACATATTCAGTTCGAACAAATCCCAGTAAAAAAGTCACATTGGCCGAGATCTCTAACGCCCTACACAACGCATGGGATCTACCTGAAGGGCTCGATCCAGGACTGGAAATAATTGCTTACTGGGATCCTAAAGACTTCGCATTCCCATTTGGAAGCCATGTTGCTTTCGTGGAAGTGGATCAGGACACAGGAGAAGTGGACGTTGTGAGATACATCGCAGTAGACGACTTTGGCAAAGTCTGTAATCCAGGGATTGTTGATGGTCAAACCCATGGAAATATCTACGCAGGAGTATCCCAAGCTCTCATGGAGCACATCATCCATGATGAAAATGGAGTCGTGACCAATTCAGTTGGTTTAAACTATGGATCTGTTCGTCCATCACGACTACCCCTTTTCGACGTCGGAAGGACAGAAACGACGACACCAAACACACCACATGGAGGCAAGGGAGCTGGTGATGTTGCAATTAATGGTGTTCCACCTGCAGTCGTCAGAGCTGTTTGCAATGCCATTGGAGTTAAACACATCGATACACCGTTGACTCCAGAAAAGGTCTGGAGAGCCATACAATCAAAGTGATCAAGTTTTCATTTCAGACACCCTATCTAAATTAAACAACGAATCCCATGCTGACCTCACAATTTGCCTTCAAAGCTCCAGAGACAATCGAAGAGCTCTTAAGCGAGATTGACGCTAATCCTGATGCAGCAATCTTATCCGGTGGTCATACACTAATTGGCCTACTAAAATCCGAGGCTATCGATCCTGATATCATCATATCAACAGAAAAGATTCAAGGCCTAAAAGAGATCAAACAAGAAAGTGATGGATCAGTTGTTATCGGATCTTCCGTCACACTATCAGCCCTTCTTGACAATTCTTCGGTAGGAGCAAAATTCCCCTCCTTAAAAGAGGTGATACGAAATATTGGCGATCGTCAATATTGTAATCAAACAAGTATCGGCGATGAATTTTCTTATAAAGGGAATTCCATTGGGGTGCTTGCAGTTTTACTTGCCCATGCAGCAGAGTTTTGCTTCTGCAAGGGAAAAGATATCGTCAAAGTCGTAGATCCCACCGATAAACCCAATCAATCTATCCTCACATCAATCAAGCTTAATCCCTCCAACGGAAGCACTCACGTCCGCGAAATCAAGGATCCAATCAGTCGTTTGCCTCTCTGCGGAATTGCAATACAAATCGAGGGCAATAAAAAAGCAATCCAACCAACAAATTTCATTGTATACGGTCAGAATATAGCACCTACAAGATTGATCACAATTGAAAACCTTATCAAAGAAGCAGATACACCTGAGAATATCCAAAAAGAAAAAATTGGCAAGGCCATAAGTGAGGCCGTACAAAACTCACCCGCGAATCCTGATTACGTTACGAACCTCGTTTATACATTTATCAAAAGAGTGATGTCGTCAGTTGGGTAGGAAAGGCATTTTTTAACTATGGGAGACGCCATCCAACTACTTGATGGCAATCAGATGCCAAACAATGGTTTTGGTGTGTTCCAGATACTTAGCCGATGGTTGTTCAAGCAGTCATCTCAACCATAAGTCTTGGTTATCGACATATCGATACTGCATCAATCTACAAAAACGAACGTGGTGTTGGCCAAGCCATCAGGGAAAGTGACATCACTAGAGAGGAGATGTTTATCAAAACAAAGATATGGAATGAAGCACAGGGCCGTACCCGCACAAGACAATCCTGCCTTGACAGCCTTGAAAAGTTGCAGACAACTTACCTGAATTGCCTACTCATTCATTGGCCAGCACCTTCTCGATCTCTCTACGTGGAAACATGGCAGGAGATGATTACATTACGAGAAGAAGGACTAGTCAAATCAATCGGTGTTTCGAACTTTCACCAAGAGCACTTAGAAAAAATCATTGAGAACACAGGAGAAATTCCTGTCGTCAACCAAATTGAATGCCATCCATGGCTTCAACAAGAAGAGCTACGACGTTATCACCATAAACTTGGGATCGTCACTGAAAGTTGGAGTCCACTGGCACGAGGTCAACTCCTCAAGGAAAAGACGCTTCAGACTATTGCCAAGAAGCATCAATCCAGCACAGCACAAGTTATCTTGGGATGGCATAAAAAGATCGGGAATGTTCCAATTGCCAAATCCGTCAATCCCACAAGAATCAAGGAAAATATTGAAAGCAACATACTATTGGATGCGCAAGATCTAGAGCTAATTAAGTCCATAGATTTGGGAAGACGCATTGGCCCCGATCCATACACAATGTGCTGACAACGTTCCGATAATCCAGAATGTTCATCCTCACGTCTATTCACAACAAATGTCACCTCAGATGTATTGCCAATGATGACGTTGCTGAACCTATTGCCTCCAACTGAGTATGGTTTACCTCTCGTATCCATGTCATTGGCCATCGTTGCATTTTCGTATGCCGTCGTAGGCCATGCAGGTGCATCGGGATACATTGCGGTGTTCGCCCTCGCCAATGCATCACCCGAGCAAATTAAGCCAGTAGCTTTGATGTTGAATTTGATAGTAGCCAGTGTTGGATGTTGGAACTTTTTAAGGGCGGGACACCTGCCGCTGAGAGAAATCTGGCCAGTTTATATCTTATCTTTGCCAATGGCACTACTTGGAGGGTGGCTAAATCTTCCTGGTCAGTGGTTTCGTCCTATCGTTGGGGTGGTCTTATTATTATCAGCTTGGAGACTTGGTACTGAATTAGAAGATCCAAGCACGCTGAGTCGACCTTCTCGATCCATACTCCTGTTGACTGGTGGTGGACTGGGCCTCCTGGCTGGAATTACGGGTACAGGGGGCGGGGTCTTTCTCACACCACTCATGCTGATCTTTCGGTGGTGTTCAACAAGAGAAGCCTCAGCAGTATCTGTTCTCTTCATATTGATGAACTCTGCTGCAGGCCTAACAGGGTGGTCCCTGGCTCACATAGACGGACTAGGACAACCCATAACTCAGAACCTGAGCTCCTGGATTCTCATCGTTTTGATCTCTGGAACAATCGGTTCACGATTGGGGAGTCGCCATTGGCCTGTGACATGGATCCGACGATGTCTTGCTCTGGTCCTTATCTTCGCCGCAGTCAAACTAATGGGACTCATTCCCATTGCGCTGGGCAACTAGCCGCCGAGATAAGCCATTTCTGCACGACTATCAACAGATTGAAGCGTCGAGCCAAGGTTTTGTAGCGCGGCTCGTTCTTCGCTATATCGATTCTTACGTTGCAACCAGATGTGAGAGAGACAATTGCGCAAATCCCACGAATCAGAATTAATATCCAGAAAGGGCCTGAGATCGACGCCGCTCTCAGGTGTCGCAAAGAGACATGTAAAGGCCTTCCCATCAGCCGTTACACGGAGACGATTGCAGTCGCCGCAGAAAGGGGATGTGATTGAGGCAATAACAGAAAGCCTCCCATGACCATCTCGATAACGCCAGCGGAGGGTCGTCTCGTGAGGCTGACGCTGGAGGGCTTCCAATGGCCAGTGTTGATCAATCGTCTTGACAATTTCATCAGCAGTTAAAACAGTCTCGGGGTTCCAACCATTGCGATTGCCGACATCCATAAATTCAATCAAGCGAAGTTCAAGACCACGCTCACGAGCAAGTGCCGCCAGTCCAATCAGCTGGTCTGCGTTACCCGACTTTGTCATCACCGAATTGAGCTTGATCTGACCCTGATGGGGATCAAACCCCGCCGCTCGTGCATGTTCGATTGCCGACAAAACCTTGTTAAGCACCATCTGACCAGCCGCATCTCCACCCTTCAAACCTGCCATCCGAGAGACGGCAGATGCCGTCGTCCCATCGAGACTGAGCGTGATCCGATCAAGACCGGCATCACGAAGTTGCAACGCCCGTTGTTTCGTGAGCAGAACACCGTTTGTGGTCAGAGCAATGTCTTGAAGTGCTGAAGAGGATCCAGAATGTCTAAGCGGCTGAAGTGCCCGGATCAGTGCTTCGAGATCTGGATAGAGAAGCGGCTCACCGCCGGTCAAGCGAAGAGTATGGCCCCCTAGCGCCACAAAGGCTTCTACGAGCCTGACTCTCTGTGCAATGGTGAGCAGTCCGGGCGGTTCATGCGAATCAGGGCAGCAATACGGACACGAAAGATTGCAAAGAGCTGTTAAGGATAAGCGCAAAACACCAAGGGGACGGCCCAACGAGTCCAAAGCAACAGGCACGTCCACAGAACTTCGGTACACAATGAATTTTAGGGAGTTATCACTAGAATTGAAAAAATTACGTGATGTTGTTTCGCCAAGACTTGTGACAGAGCACGATCGTAACTACTACAGAGAAACGGTTCGAAAACGAGCCCGCCATCCCCGCCATCGTGGACGACTTAAGGCCTTTACAGGTCGTGGTTATGCCGTTAACCCCTTGTGTGGCGACGTCGTTGAAATTACATTAAAGATTTCTGGACATGAGGGAAAAATTGTTGAAGTTTGCCATATGAGTGACGGCTGCGCTGTGTGCATTGCCTCAACAGAGCTGATGATTGATGCTATTGAGGGCAAAACAATTAAAGAAGCAACGCAAGTTTTTCACACCTTTCAACAGATGCTAAGTCAATCAAAACATTTGTCTGATCAACATCCACTCAAAGCTCTATCGCCGCTCAGAAACTTACCAGGACGATCAAAATGCGCCAGTCTTGGTTGGAAGGCATTTGTGGATGCCGCTCATTCCAAAACACAAGGCGAGGAATTGGACAATGGCTCATCCCAGTCTTCGCCTGAGGCAAGATCACTTACATCGACCAAAAAAAGCTCATCACGATGAAGCTTGAGATAACCGCCTGCTCCACGATCACCCTTCAGTGATGGAATTAAAGCCGGCCAATGAAGCTGACCAATCACAACAGGATGCCCCTGCTGTCCTCGATAACTCGCAGCAACGAGACTGTGCTCTACATCCAATACTCTTCTGATGGCCGGAGCCGTTAAACCAGGGAGATCCACAAGGGTGACGACGGCTCGGATGGCATTGTGACCAAGGTCTTGATCCTGAATGGATAAAGCATTCAAACCACATCGCAGTGAGGAGGCAAGTCCAGAAGACCATTGCTCATTCACTACAACTCGGCATGCCGTAAGCGGTTGAACCCAGGCACCAAGGACAACAGTGACAGACTCACACCCTGCTTCATGAAGAAGCCTGATCGACCGATCAACCAGACGCTCACCATTCAACATGACCCCTGCTTTGGGCTGCCCAAAACGGCGACCACAACCTGCAGCCAAGACCAAACCAAAATCGTGAAAACGCATCACATAGAAGAATGAATCGTTCCCTGGGTCTCTAAAAGCGGCCGTCCTGAGCGAGATTCACGCAACATCACCACTTCTGCGAGTATGGAAAGAGCTGTTTCCTGCGGTGAACGACCACCTAGATCAAGGCCAATTGGAGAACGCAATCGTGAAACCTCATCCTGGGTGAGTCCAGCATCAAGTAGGCGCATCAATCGATCAGCATGAGTTTTACGAGACCCCATTGCGCCAACATATTGAGCATCACTGCGTAAAGCAATTTGAAGAATAGGAAGATCAAATTTGTTGTCATGTGTGAGCACGCAGATCACAGTTTGCGGCGTTATCGATTGTTGCTCAAGCCAACGATGAGGCCATTCACACACAAGATGATCGGCCATGGGGAAACGTGCTTTGGTTACGAATATGGCCCTGGCATCACAAACCGTCACACGAAAACCTAAATTTTTAGCCAGGAGTGCAAGAGACTGACTTATATCAATCGCACCAAAGATCCAAAGCGGAGGGCGGGGATAAAACTCGCGGATGATGACAGTCACATCATCCTGGTCATACACAAGTGATGCATGACTTGGCCACTCGCCAGAGAAGTTCACATTTGCCCCTCGTTTCCAGGAAGCCTCAAGTTGCAGTTCAAGGCTCGGGAGAGCGAGGGAACCATACTTACAATCACCTGTCAGCAACATTTGTTGACCGGGTCGGTCGAGACGAGTTGCCAACATCAAAGGCTGGTCTTGATCGATTGCGTAGAAAAGTTCCTGGGTGAAAGGCCAAAGCTCACGATCAACCTTTTCGACCACAATTTGAATGACACCTCCACAAGTCAGCCCTGTATCGAATGGGTCTTCCCCATCAGCTGCCTCAAAGGTCAAGTGCTCAGACTGACCTGTGCTCAGAACACGCTCTCCGGCATAGACCACATCGGATTCAACGCAACCACCACTTACAGCACCAATAACAGTGCCATCACTACAGATCAAAAGGCTTGATCCCAACGGTTTCGGGGCTGAACCCCGGATCCCCACAACGGTGGCCAATGCTGCTGGCTGACCCTGCTCAAGGGACAACTTCAGGCGATCAAGCACAGAAATGGGGTGAGACAAGATGAACAGATCATTAATTGGACAGAGGGCCTGCGCAGACCTCGCTCCAACACTCTAAAAGAATTCTGAAAATAGCCCAGAGCAAAGTCACCCAGCGAGCAGTCACAGGCTGTATGCACACAAGGCCAACGCAGAAATAGAAAAATCCAGCTCAAGCGATCGCACTCGACAAAACCCAATCAAGACGCACAGAGCAACTCGCGAAACAATGAGCAAATCAAAACAATAACTTGACAGCAAGGTATTTAAGTCATTGCGCGGGTAATTTCAGCCACTGCAATACTTCATCGCCAAAAGCCAGAGGCGAAACGGAGTGGTCGATTCGCAAACCCTGGCTATGCTCGAAATGCTGCACAAGTTTTGAGCGGCATAAGCCAACATCGCTCATAGAGAACAGTTCTAGTGACCTTGCTGACAAAGGTCATTGCAACTTGTTCATTCATGGGGTTGGCTTTGGGAGTCGACCCTCCAGCACGACGAACCAAGCAACCGCGCGCCACTCTTTACAGAACTTCACCACCGTTGATCCATGTTTACCCATCCTGAGCTCTGGTTTTTTGCAGCAAACTGGTATCGGCTGCTCGATATCCACGCTCCCCTTGAAAGCTTTCGCCCGCTGTTGACGGATGATGTTCAACTTGTTTTCCCAGAAGCCACAGTGACAGGCTTTGAAGGTTACACAGGGTGGTACAACAATGTCATCAACATCTTCTTTGACGAAGAGCACACTCTCAAGGTAGCCGACATTACCAAGCAATCTGACAATACCTGTGAAGCACATGTTGTCGTTAACTGGCATGCCAGCATTTGGAATGCTCCAGAAGCGCGAAGCACTCGCTTGATGATGGATGCTGATCAAACTTGGGAGGTTCGTCGCCTGAGCGATGGCAAATTGGCGGTTTCGAAATATATTGTGAATGGCATGACATATGAGCCAGGTTCTTGCAAGCTTTAAAGCTTCGGTAACCTAACTTTATTTCAACGTCAACCCCCACATCAATCATGAAAAACATCCCCGACTCCAAGCTTGGAAATCTCTACAGAGAGCACATCAACCTAATCCTCAAAAAGGATGTCGATGGCCTTCTGGCTCAGTACGCTGAAGATGGCCTGTTGATTTCAAGTTTTGAGAAGACTCCGAAGTATTTCCGCGGGCGAAAGGAATTGGAGGTTCACTTCCAAGGCATTCTTGGTATTCAGGGCTTAGACACTGAGATTGCTTTTTGGGCAGAAACTGAAAATCCAACGACGCTCATGATTGTTGAGGCAATCACCATGCAAACTCCAGATGGTGAAGCCAAGATGCGCTTTGCTGACAGTTGGGTACTCAACGAGAAAGGGGAAATCCAGATTCATTTTGCAGGAATGACTCAATACCCCGACGGATCAGTCGCTTAATTAATAATGCTGCAGATTATTTCACAACTGGCTTTGACCTGCAAAGACCAGAAAACAACTGAAGATTGGTATTGCACCAACTTTGGCTTTCGAAGAGCCAGAGTTGCTAAATTACCTGATGGAAATGAAATCATCTTCATCAAGATGGCGGATTCTTCCTTTTATCTAGAGCTCTTTGCTGCGGATCAGGAATCACCCCTGCCTGATGCCATCAACGATGGGCACACATTCCCAGGATTTCGTCATCTCGCCTTTAAAGTGGATGACGTTGACAAGAAGTTAGCGGCAATTAATCCGTTGACGATTACTCTCGGTCCCTTGGACTTTGATGCCTTCATTCCAGGCTGGCGCACAGCCTGGATCAAGGATCCAGACGGAAGAATCATTGAGGTCAGCCAAGGCTTCACAGACGAGTAAGAGCACAGAAGATCCCTTCTTTCTTTATGGGGGTATCTACCGACTACAACATGCCAATCTCCATGGAGGGTATAGCTTTATCGCTACCCTCCTTTTTTATGACCACGCAACAGGAGGACTAGACTCGATATCGAAGAATCTTCTTCAAGTAAAGTTGGTCAACGATTCAACACCTCGAAGCGATAGTTAATGAAGTTCCACAACACCTGTGGAGATTGACGACCTTGGCTACGGGTCTTGGCTAGATTGGAGATAGGCATTTTATTCTTTTTCACCACAATGTCCTACAAGCCAGGCGACGGTAAAGCTTTTTTCGATAAGCACATGGAATACATTGGTGCCAATGATATGGCTGGAATGGTCCGTGATACCTACACCCCTGACGCCACCCTTTACAACGCCTTCCCATTCCTGGAACTACCTCCTCCGAATGTGATTACAGGCACGGACGCCCTCATTGACGCCTTCACCAAGTATCTCGACTACCAAGGAGAGATCGGTGTTGAAAGTCTTTATAACTTCCTAGACTCTGAAGAAGTTATCTCATTTCAAGCTGTTATTACATCAAGCAAAACTGGGAAGTGGGCGGTTGCCGACACCTGGTTGATGAAGGGAGACATGATTTTCAAACACTTTGGTGTTGCTCATAAGCTTTAAATCGAACACCATTTGAGAACAAAAAGCACAAGGTGTGACCACCTTGTGCTTTTTTTTGACTTTCCAAGTCAAACAGTGGTTAGCCTAAAAGAGTCTACGGAAAACTCAGCCAAGAGATGTCCCTGGATTGAACACTGGAGGCTCTGACAGCCAGTCAAAATCGATCCCATGAGTAGCGATCAGAACACCATCTTCGTCCTTGAGCTGCATGAAAGCTTCCCACTCTTCCTTGGTATGCCAGTTCTCGTAGGCGCGAAAGAGATTAGGATCTTGATCATCAAGAGAGATATCAAAAAAGATATTGCCTTTGGCCTGCCTTCCAACGGCGACTCCTTTAGGGCTCTTCATGATTTCTATAATCTTGTCTCGATATTCAGGCTTAGCCTTAAGCGTTGCGGACATTGTGAAGTTTGCCATTAGATTAGTTGGATAAGTAGTAAGAAACCTCACCTAGGCGAAGCCGTATGCCAAGCGAGTTGACATTGGCAAGGTTATCCATTTGGTACTCAAGGATGACGCAGCCGGCAGCGTTATACAGAATATTAACTGAATTAAGTGTTGTGCTTCTGGATACAAGCTCTTTAGTAAAAAGAGCTACAGATATCAAAAAATTTCCTTAGCACAAGCATAATTTGTCAGGCCAGGTCATGTCGATATCGTTGTTCATATCGCCGTTTCTGTATAGGATAGACGTGAGTTGGAAACTTTGTTTCAAGATGCCTTCCTCCAGTCAAGCTCCTACTGCCACGGACCTACCATCAACCACGACAGCTTACGGCGAGGTCTGGACTTGGGATGAAGGTCGCTCGGAGAATCAGCAAAATCTAGCGGCATTCTTAAAACAGCTTGCTACTGATGGTGAGCTTCAAGAACAAATCAAAGCCGTTAAAAGCCAGCAAGAAGTCATCGATATAGCAAAAAAACATGGCATCAATTTTACAGTTGATACCCTTGAAGCACGAGCACGAACCCTGCCATTTGTTGACAACAAAGAATTAGAGGAAGTGAAGTGGGCCCGTTGGGGGGAAGACAATTCCTCGCGACGATGGGCAATGAATGTTTGGATTAAACTATAAATTGGCCATCCCACAGAGATGAAAAGCCTATATTGAAATAATGCTTTGAAGAATTGAGGAAAACGATTTCCCTTAATTGCCCAAATCGTCCTCTTTACAGTGAACAGTAAAGAGGACTCTTCATTTAAAGGTCAATCTTCAAGCTAAAACAATGATTCATCAACACATCCTTGCAGCACCCAGACCAGGCTTAAGCGAAGAAGCATTCCAAGACTATTGGCGATATCAACATGCTTTGCATTTTGCGCGAAAAATACCACAAGTGCTGCAATACAAAGTAGATTCGAGACTAACAATTACAGGCCAGCAAAAAGAAATTAGCTACTCCGGTATCGCAGAAGTATGGTTGGAGAGTGAGGAAACTCAAGCCGCATCTCTGAAAACACCAGAATATATCAACGGTGCTCTTAAAGACGAGCCAACATGGGCTGCATCATGGCAAACTCTGGTCATTGATACCGATGCTAGACAAACTTTCGGAGAAGATGCCAGCGACAGAGATTTTCCAGAGTACAAAATTCTTTTATTTCACAAGAAAAGCAGAGAGCTAGCTATAGAAGATTTTAGAACACGATATATCAATAATCACGCCAAAAGAATTAAAGATGCAAAGATCGCGCAATTATCAAGTGTCCTACATTGCCTTACTCGCGAAAGTTTTTACACGGGTGAGTCGCAAAATCCACCCTTTGATGCAGTGACTCACATTAGTACAAAAAGTAGAAATGACCTCCAGCAGATGGTTGCATCAGAAGCGTTTCAGCTACTTCTTGACCCTGAATTGGAAGGTCTTAGTGAATGGTGGGGTGTTGTCAGTCTCGCCGTGCGCTCAGAATGGATTGTGGGCCCATTGAAGCCATAAAAAATCATCCCAACAAAACTGCACCAAGATCTATGGAAGAGTCAAACCAAAGAGCCAAAACAGTTGAAGACATTTTATCAGCACTCGCCGAATTAAATATTGAGGATCTTTCAATTTTTCTTTCGGAACAAAGCATCATTGAGATCCCTGAAAATACAGCAAACAGTATCTTGCCCTTTGTAGGTAAGTATCAGGGCTTCAAGGAAATCGAAAAATATGTCAGGGAAAGAAAGAAGCTTGTCAAAATCAAATCGTATGAGATTAAAGATTACACGAACAATGAAAATCAGATTATTGCTAATATTTCTAGCTCCGTAAATTGTGGCGACACAAATAGAAGAGCAGATCTCGATGAACTATTAGTGATAACACTCAAAACGGGCTTAATCCAATCAATCAAGTCCTATGTTGATTGGAGCCCTATAATCAGTAGCTTACGGTCAAAATATTCACATCAAATAATTCTTGCGATTGAAAATAATGATTTAAGCGCCGTTCAATCACTTGTCGAGGCAGGCCTCGACATTAACGTTCGTGATACAAAGACGGGTTTGACGGCCCTAATGATGGCCGCGTGCCGTGCACAGGTTGAGACTGTGCAATACCTCGTTGAAGCTGGGGCTGATATTTTCACGACCGACAGCAAAACGGGTTCAACAGCCCTTCATAAGGCCTGCCAAGGTCAGAATCCCAAAATTGCAAAAATATTGACAAATGCTGGGGCCTTCATTGACGCTGTTACCCCCACAATGGGACACACACCAATTATGGATGCGCTGTGGTATTTAGCTCCTGATGTAGTAGAGCATCTCGTGCAATGTGAACCAAATCTCAATACAACGACCCATTATGGATTCTCACTATGGGATCATCTAGATTATGAAACTAATGTGCAATCAACTGCTAATGGCAAGAAAATAATGGCACAGATCAGGGAGAGTCTTGAGAGCTATAGGAGCGAATGTCAAACCAGAATTCAGTCACAGGCCATCATGAAAGCAGTACAAACAGGTGAAACTGAGAAAGTACAAGATTTAATTGCGGCACAGGAAGATATCGAATCTATCTATCCACATGTCAACAGCTTCAGCGATGGTCATAACCCTCTGATCATTGCAGCACGGGATAATCATCTTGATATTGTTCGAATTTTAATCGAAGCCGGCGCAAATGTTGATGTTTTTGACTGGGTATTCAAAGGATATCCTCTCCACAAAGCCACATACAATGGTCGTGCTGATGTTCTAAAAGAGATCCTAAAATCACCAAAGATAAATAAAGATATTGTCAATGTTCAAGGTCAAATCAATGGGTATACACCGCTAATTGACGCTCTTTGGCATGGCTTTGAAGAGTGTGCACAAATTCTTTTGGATCACCCACTTTGCACATTGGGGCATATTGCCCATGATGGCAAGAACGAATACGATGTTGCCTATCAGGTCTTCGGTGCTGATCATCCAATAACAGAAAAGATCAAATCCTCCATTAACAACAAATTAAAGAGTTAAACTCTGCGCACTTAGTATCTCTCCTTCACATCGTTTAGACATGACTGAAACACAACAAATTGCGGAAGCGTGGTTTGATGCATTGGATCAAGCAGATTATGCCAGAGCAATGAGTCTTCTTTCTCCAGATATCGTATGGATCAACGTGCCGCCAATCCAAGAAGGTAGCGATATTATTCCTTGGATCGGTACTGCCATTGGACTAGATCAAGTTCAGCAGCAATTCTCTAAACGAGATGGGGTGTGCGAAGTACTAGAATTTAAAAGTGCTGGTTTAATTTGTGAAGGAGACACAGCCGTTGGGTTGGTCAGAGACAAGGCGAGAATCATCTCAACAAATATCACATTTGAAATCATTTTTGCATCATGGATGATTATCAAAGACGGAAGAATTACTCGCTGGAAGTCATACTGTGATACGGCGCCAATTATTGCAGCTTTCAAGGGAATTCAACCTCCGGCACCTGAAGTATAAGTTAAATACGCGAGCATAGAAAAGCCGGACAAACATAATTTGTCCGGCTGATTAAGCTAATTGTAGTTCTTCTAAGCTAGAAGTACACGCTCGTCATAAGGGTTGCACCCAACGCTGCTCCATCAGGATCATTCTTGCCGCCCATGCCCTTCATCCAATAGATAATCGGTGTAACCGTCATGTTGTTGTTCACCTGCCAGGTTAGTGAACCAGCAGCAAACCAAGGACGCTCTGGATCAGTACCGACATTACTGTCATTTGAATAGAGTGAGTTGGGCTGTCCGAAGGAGAGAGATATCGTTGTTTCATCAGAAAGGAAACGTTCCCATTGAAGGGTGGTTGTCCATGCACTGGATTCAGCCTGATCTCCAGAATTCGCATAGGCAGTATCGTGAGCAGCTTCATAGAAACCTAGATAAACGCCTCCACTGAGAGAAAAATCATCTGTGATGTACCAATACCCAGCCAATCCAGCTGTGTTCAACACCATTTCAGTGCCATCAAATGAGTTTGTAGTAAATGGATTATTTGTGAGTGGAGTACCAATATTGTAGTAGTGGGAACCCGCCATTTGATTTGGATTGAAAGTTGTATTTGTCCAAGCTGCTTGGAATCCAGCATTATTACTAGAATAGGATAGTTGTACGGCATACTTATTAGCAGCATCTTCACCAAAGAGTCCATATTGGGCATCAGACTGTTCGCCAGTATGGGAAGTAAAGCCTGCATCCAAAGACCAACCGTTTTTACTGTAACCAACAGCAGCACCAGCACCTACTACATATGGAAATACACCAGGTACGTTAGTCATCGTAATTGCATCAGTATATAAGTTCTTCAATCCGACCCAATTACCAGCTTTAGGTGACAACGCTGCAGAGCCAACAGTTAGAAAATCAAAAGTGTCCATGGTGGGAGAAACAGTGACAGTAAAGTCCTCGCCGACAGGAAACTTATAGAACATGCGGTAGATGCTTAAAGAATTATCTTTAGCACCGGGTATACAGTATGCCGAAGCAGTCGCTGCATATGGAGCACCACAAGAGGGATTATTGAACCCACCTATGTTGCTAGCTTGCATCCATATTTCCAACATATCCTTACCAGTAAAACTGGTTCGGAAAATTGGCAACAGAGAATATGTTGTCGTCGTTGCTCCATACAGTTCGTCGTAGACGTCACTTAACTCACTACCCTTGTAATCGAGAGAGTTAACAGTGAATACCGCAAACATATTGAATTTTGTTGTGGTGCTAAATCGCATTGCCTCCAGTTCACCAACTCGAGCCTCCAATCCATCAACTCGACCCTTTAAGATTGACAGTTCAACCTCAAATTCTCGCATCAAAGCGCGGATTTCATCAGTAACTTGGGTGATATTATCAAGGCAAGCATTTAGCAAAGCAGCTGCTTCGGAACGCGATATAGCTCTGTTTCCTCGGAATGTTCCATCTGGATATCCAGCAACGCAACCATAGGATTCAACAAGTCCTTTCAAGGCTTGGTAAGGCCAATCGGTTGGATATACATCCGAAAATGAAGAAATTGACGAAATCTGGTCATCAGAATCGATAACGTATTCGCTAATTTGAGATACAGGGGTTTCTAAAACTTCAGTCTCAAAGCTTGTCTCAGCGGACGCAGGAGACATGCCTCCCAAGATGAGCGCCGCTGATGCAATTGGTGCAATAGCAGAAAGCCTCAGGAAATTCATGAGAAAAAAAACGGTGCCTAATAATACACTTGAATTAAGCAATTACTGCTGAAACATTCTCGTATGCTGACACGGCAAGCCAAGCTCATTTCTTTATGATTACCTCAGAATCGCTTTTCGCGATTTAAGCCTCTTAAGACGGAAGCGCTAGTGGAGGCTGATACATTGAATTTCCATGCTCTCGTTGATAGCTGGTAATCCCGTCTGGATGCCAGATCCCTGGAGAATCAAGCTCTTTCGATTTTGGAACGATGCCAAGACTTTTGCGAACCTCATCGATTGGCATATCTTTATAGTCGAAGTAATCAACTCCGTACATCACGTCCAAATTGCATATACGCCCCCTTCGAATGGCATCAGCTACACGTTCAGGCATGCCAGGGATTTCTAGGTGACCACGATCTGCATTCAGAACACCTCCTCCCCAAGACTCTAAACGTGCAGTCTCAAACAATCCAATAATCGCCACGAGGAACGAGAACCCTTTCAGATCCGGAATAGCAGAGCCGATAAAAGAAAATACTTCTAATTCGCCCTCAATAGTTGTTGCATAATCCGCCAAAACATGAATCCAGTCATGTTGAGCTATTGAAGGATTTACACTTCCTTCCTGACCTGTAAAGGTAAAGCCTCGACCTAAGTAATATTCCCAAATCGTGCGGCCTAGGCTGCCTTCAGGACAAGACTCAAGATCTAGCCATTGCTTCAACAAATCAGGATCTTCTTCATCTTGCTCAAAGGGATCGGTCAATGTTTTATGCACGCGCATCAATTGAGAACCTTTCTCAATTAAGTGAGGTGTGCCCAGGTACCCCTTGCGGTGCAGGTCAGTTGCAGCAATCGCATAGGCGCCTTGCCCATAATCCCTCACAACATCAATAAAGTCATCGTCGATATCCATCAGAGCTGCAACATCCTTCAGCGCTTTAGTTGCCTCGGCAGGTAATGGGTCAAGAATAACTTCTGATAATATAAAAAGATGGAAAAGACGATGTCGAACTTGTTCAGGCAAATCTTTAACAGCAGCCTGGAGTTGATCCAGTGAATCTGAGCCAGGGTCGGGTTTTGATTGCACAGCCAAAAGACTTGAGCCGATGGCATGAATCAAATCACGCTGCAAAACGCCCGAACGTCGTTCGCTATTACCATGTTCGGCAATTGAATATAAAGAGTGCAGCACAACTTCTCTTTGCTGCAGGCTTAAAGCCCGAAAATCGGGATCGAGATGTATCACAGGGGTTAAGACGGTATACCCCATGCTAACCCGGGCTTCACAGAGTGTCAGCTGATGGCTTCAACTCCAACAGAGTGCATCCGCACTTCAGAAGGATTCTGAAGAGATCCTGTTAACGCCTCAACCTCAATCACAGCGAGTTCATCTAAACGTGACACAATGAGTTGACGATCCCAACGTTGCTCGCAAAGAATCCAATATTGCCCAAAATGTCGTGCCTCACTTTTTAACAACGACGCATAAAGACCGCGAAGTTCATCATCGACACAATGTTCAGACAGCAACGCCATACGTTCATGGGATCGTGCTTCAATCAGCCCTGCCACAAGGAATGAATCGAGCATCCGATTCGGTTCACTCTTTCGTATTGCCTTAGCCAATACTGCTCCATAATCAGGCGATTGAAGAGGCTCTAAATAACATCCACGATTTTTAATGATTGAAAGAACTTGGTCGAAGTGTTCAAGTTCTTCCTGTGCTATTGGACTTAGGGCTTCAGCCAATCCTGGCTCGCACAAGTAGCGGAACATCATCTGGACTGCGGAACCTGCCGCTTTCCGCTCACAGTGGGCATGGTCAATCAACAGATTGATCAGATTCGCGTTGGCCTGTTCAATCCAACTCCAACTTGTTGGAGCTGCCAGCCACCGAATGGAGGCCACGGTTTTGTTGGGAAGGTGCGTCGTCATTCCTGCTGGCGAATGTGATGAATCATGCCTTGAAGAGCAAGAAAGTAGCTTTGCGAACCAAACCCACTGACGACTCCCAGAGCCCGATCGGCCAGATAAGAGCGTTGACGGAAATGCTCACGGGCATGGGTATTGCTGAGATGCAGCTCTACATAAGGAATAGACACACCCGTCAACGCATCGCGTAAAGCAATCGACGTATGCGTATAGGCACCAGCATTGATCAGGATCCCGTGGCTAACCCCCATGGCCTGATGGATTCGTTCCACCAGAGCCCCCTCGAAATTGCTTTGGAAGCACTCGAGCTTTACCCCGTTCTCCGACGCCTCTGCCATCAAGGCTGATTCGATGGAATCCAAGGTTTCGCTTCCGTAGATCCCTGGCTCCCGCTGGCCCAGCAGATTGAGGTTGGGTCCGTT
>CENJ01066397.1_pt1 | contig 20924 bp, 17 predicted proteins | sample 356161 | NCBI WGS metagenome assembly CENJ01 (sample SAMEA2619531, study PRJEB7988) | marine metagenome | biome: marine biome (ENVO:00000447); feature: surface water layer (ENVO:00002042); material: "saline water (ENVO:00002010), including plankton (ENVO:xxxxxxxx)" | depth 5 m
AAGGTACTATGGGTGTTGGTTCGTCTAGAATGTCTGGAGTAAATAATGTTGCCCTATGGATTGGTGAAAAAGCAAATAAGTATGTTCCATTTATAAATATTGCTCCAATTGTTGGAGGAACAAATGGCATATCTCCTATTTTTATGACTACAGTTGATGTTACAGGAGGTATAGGATTAAATCTTAAAAACTGGGAAAAATCATATGATGAAGAAGGGAATTTAGTTCTTGATGATAATGGAGAGCCAGTACTTACACAGAAATTTTCAGTTGATACAGGTACTTTATTCACTATCAATACTAAAACTAAAAAACTTTATTCTGGTGATGATGAGATTATGGACTTATCTTCATCATTTACTCCTCAAAAATTGGAGTTTATGAGAGCAGGTGGTTCCTACCAAATAGTGTTTGGTAAAAAGCTTCAGACATTTGCAGCTACTATTCTTAAAGTAGATATTCCTAAGGTTTTCGCTCCTTTTAAAGAAATAACTCATAAAAACGTAGGACTTACTGCTGTTGAGAAAATTTTTAATAAGAATGCTCTTGGTACTTCAGGAAAAATATTACATGCTGGTTCATATACAAGAGTTAAGGTTAATATTGTAGGATCTCAAGACACAACTGGTCTTATGACTTCTCAGGAGTTAGAGATGATGGCAGCAAAAGTAATATCACCAAATATTGATGGAGCATATCAGTCTGGTTGTCACACAGCTTCTGTCTGGGATATTGCCTCCCAAGAAAACATTCCTAAACTAATGAAATTTATGAATGACTTTGGTCTTATTACTGGTAGAGATCCAAATAATAAATATCAACCATTAACAGATGTCATTCATAAAGTTTTGAATGACATAACAGTTGATGACTGGACAATAATTATTGGTGGTGATTCACATACGAGAATGTCTAAGGGTGTAGCTTTTGGTGCAGATTCTGGAACCGTTGCATTAGCATTAGCAACAGGAGAAGCTTCGATGCCTATTCCAGAATCAGTCAAAGTTACTTTCAAGGGAAATATGCAAGATCATATGGACTTTAGAGATGTTGTCCATGCAACACAATCTCAAATGTTAAAAGAATTTGGAGGAGAAAATATATTTCAAGGTAGAGTTATAGAAGTACATATAGGAACCCTACCATCCGACCAAGCCTTTACTTTTACGGACTGGACTGCAGAAATGAAAGCTAAAGCATCAATATGTATTTCTGAGGATAATACTCTAATTGAATCTTTACAAATTGCTATTGAAAGAATACAGTCCATGATTAATAAGGGAATGGATAATAGCAAAAAAGTCCTTCAAAGTTTAATAAACAAAGCAAATAAAAGGATTAATGAAATAAAATCAGGAAAAAAACCCTCAATAAAACCAGATGAAAATGCTAAATATTATGCTGAATTTACTGTTGATTTAGATATAATAGATGAGCCCATGATAGCTGACCCAGATGTAAATAATGAGGATTCATCCAAAAGATATACTCATGATACAATTCGTGAATTATCATATTATAAAGGTAAAAAGAAGGTTGATTTAGGTTTTGTTGGATCATGCATGGTACATAAAGGTGATATAAAAATTGTTGCTAAAATGTTAAGAAATCTAGAAGAGATACATGGCAAGGTTGAATTTAAGGCTCCTCTTGTTTTAACAGCTCCTACTTATAATATTATCGATGAATTAAAAGAAGAAGGTGACTGGGAGATACTCCAAAAATATTCTGGATTTGAATTTGATGATTCAGCACCAAAAAACAAAGCTAGAACTAATTATGAAAACATATTATATTTAGAACGCCCAGGATGTAACCTTTGTATGGGAAATCAAGAGAAAGCTGAAAAGGGTGATACTGTAATGTCTACTTCAACCCGATTATTTAAAGGTAGAGTAGTTAAAGATTTAGATAGAAAAAAAGGAGAATCTTTATTAAGCTCAACTCCTGTTGTTATATTATCTTCTATTTTAGGAAGAATTCCTACAATTGATGAATACAAGATAGCTATTAAAGGAATAAAACTTACTAAATTTATACCTACTTTAAATGATATGACATCTAAACCTAATCATTTAGTATCTTATTAAATGAATTATATAATAACTATATTAAAGTTTAATTTTATTTTATGAAAAATAATAACATAGATGATGTTAGCATAACTGAAATTTTAAAAAACATATATATAAATTTTAATTTTATTTTTAGAATATCTTTTTGTTCACTAATCTTAGGATTAGTTATAATAATATTAACTCAAAACACATATAAATCTTCAGTTACTTTTTTTCCTCATTTTCAAGATATGGAAAATCAAAATATTAGAGAGCTAGCAGGAATAGCAGGTTTTCAAATGGGCAGTAAATCAAATGAAATTCCAACTACATTGTACCCAAAATTATTAAATTCTATACCCTTTAAGAAAGAATTACTTGAAACAAAACTTTTATTAAATGAGGAAAAAATTATATACGGAACTTATCTTATTAATCAGAAAAACATATTAGCAAAAATAATTTCTTCATTAAAATATGTGCCTAAGTTTATTATAAATTCATTGAGAAATAATAAGTCTACTAATGAAACTAAAAAAAATGATAATCTAATTGCAATTTCATCTGATGAATATAATCTCTATAATATATTAGAGAGTAAAATAAGTATTGAGGTTGACGAATTTGATGGATATGTTATAATAAGTGTAATAGATAATGACCCAATAATAGCGGCAAACATAGCAGAATCAGCTTTATCTATTTTTCAAAAAAGGATAATTGACTATAAAATAAAAAATTCTAAATCTCAATATGATTTTATCAACGAACAACTAAAACTAAAGAAGAAAGAATTCTATATACTTCAGGATAGTTTAGCAAATTTTAAGGACAATAATAAAAATATAAAATCTGATATTTTCCAAAATAAACTTAGTAGACTTGATGCAGAGGTAAAAATATCTAATTCTATTTATAATGACCTATCTTTAAAAAGAGAACAAGCAGCTATTGAATTAAATAAAGATACTCCTATATTCACAATAATAAACCCGGTTTATATCCCGTTCAAACCTATATCTCCAAATATAAGTTTGATATTACTTTTGTCAATTTTTATTGGTTTCTCAATTTCCATAATATGGATTATTTTAAAGGATTTTATTATTTTAAAATATAAAAAAATAGTAGATAAAAAATCATGAACTTCTAGCACCTTTAAATAATATATTTTTAATTGAAAATAAAAAATATATTATATCTGTTTTAATAGGTTCCTTAAAATATCTTTTTAAATATCTAATTTCTGATTTTTCAATATCTTTAAATGATTTAGGTAAATCATAATAAAAAGGTGGAATTAATCCAGGTTTTGATTTAACTCTTATTTTTTTTAATTCTTCAGAATACAAATTAAAATATTGTGAGCTTAAAGGCCTAACACCAACAATTTTTATATCTCCTTTTATTAAATTATAAAGCATTGGTAATTCGTCAATCCAAAATTTTCTAAAAAATTTACCTTCTGGAGATACTCTAAAATCATTTTTAAATTTTCCTCCAGATTTTAAACTATTTCTAGTATAAATATAATCTTGAAGATATTCTGAATAAGAGTACATAGTCCTTAATTTATAAACAATTATTTTTTTTTTATTTTTTCCAATTCTCGGAAGTTTAATTAAAATACCATAATTTTTTGAATCATAATTAGGTTTATTCACCTTTTTAAATAAAAAATAATCTAGTTTTTCATCTTTAATATCATTTAAATATTCAAAACCATTATAATATAATCTACCGTAAACCTCTGCTCTTGATAAAAGTTTATTTTTATTAAAAAAATATTTAAATATTTGTAAATTGAAAACCTTTGGAAAGAATCTATTTAGAATATAATCTGAATAATATAAGATTGATCTTAATAAAAAAGGATATTTTTTATAAAAAAAAATTTTTCTTTTTTCAGAGTTTTTAAATAATCCAACAAAATATTTATTATTATTTAGAGATAAGTTAATTTGTTGCAAATAATTATTAATATTTTTTTGACTATTAATCAAATTAGTATCAATAATTAAATCATTACTCTTTGAATTCGATTTTTGTAAATTAAAATCTTCAATTTTAATTATTATTTTATTTTTATAATCTAAATTTTTAATAAGTTTCCTAATTAGAGGAGATTTCATTTTATTAAAATTTAGGATTTATTTTATTCACATTATTAATAACTGTTTTATAATCTAATCCGATAATACTAAGATACCACTTGATAGAATTATACCTTGGCCTATTTTCATCATAAATTATACTTAGTGCTTTTTCTCTTGTAATCATTCCTTCTCTTATTTGATTACTTCTAAATGTATCATGTTCTGTAAAACCAGAAACTAAACAATAAACATAATTATAAAAACTTGCTGTTCCATCACCTATTCTCCATGTAGAAGAGGTATCAAATGATTTTTCAAAATCATATTTATTTAAAATAATATTTTCTATTTCGTTTTCATTCCATTTAACATAGTCAAATAAATGATAATAATCTTTTTTTGGATTAAAATATCTTGAAAATATAGATCCTAATGAATCAAATATTGATTGATTTATATATGATGGACTTTTAACAAAATTTTTTCCAACATAAGAAAAAAGTTTAATTTGATCAGTTAATGACAAAGAATAAATTCTTTTTTTATCAAATCTCGGTTCGATTCCAGCAAATCCAGTCTTAAAATCTGTATTTTCTAAATTATTTATTCCCCAAATATTTAAATCAATATCAGTTTGTTTTTTAATTAAATTACAGTAATAAAAAAAATATTTATCTCCTGCCATAAAAAGAGGAATCATTCCAAGTTCAGGATTTTTTAACCAAGCTAAAATATTTTTTCTAATATTATCTCTTTTCCATTGAATGTCAGCTGCAACAATTATATTTTCAACTTCAAGTTGACCACATATTCTAGCTATATTTCTTCTTGCTAAATCAGTAACCATTCCCCAATCATAAGTAAATGCTATTGGATTCATATTTAATTCATTTTTGACATAATGAAGAGTAAAAATACTATCTCTTCCGCCACTTAATGGAACTAAACAATCTGCTTTTCCGTTATTTTTTCTATACTTTTCTACAATTGACAATAATTTATTTTTATTAAAATTATTTATTTTTTTTGTATGATTATTACAGTAATTACAAACACCTTTACTATCAAAATTTATAAATGGAAAAGTTTCGGGTAATATACATCTAGTACATCTTTTAAGATTTTTAATTTTATCAATATTATATTTCAATAATTTCTTTTCTGAGGTAGCACCTGACAATAGGTGTATTTGATTTAAATCAATTACAACTGGTATTTTATTTTTATTAATTTCAATAATTTCATTAGTTATTTCAACCTTATTTTTTTGAAGATTTATTTCTTTATTATTATCATTTTTTAATTGAGATAATTTAAATAAGTTATCACTTAAATCAATTTCTAAGATATCCTTTGATTTAATTTGGAAAATTTTAACAGAAAATTGTTTTTTAATTTTTCTTGAAATTACTTCAAGACTCCATTTATCAGAAGAAAAAAAAGTAATATCATTATTAATTCTTAATATATATAATGAACCAAAGTTAGATGTTAAAATTATTTTTTTATACTCTGGAATTAAAACAGCTAAAGAGGCAGCTCCCTTAATATTTTTATAGAGCTTTTTAAATGAATTTTTTATAGAAAAGCCATTTTCTAGATAAAAATTTATTAAAAGTGGAACTAATTCTGTATCTATTTCTAATTTCTTTTTGAAGTTGTTTTTATATTTTTTAAATAAATCTTTATTATTTACAATAATCCCATTGTGAACAGTAAATATGTTTTTTCTAAAAACAGGTTGATTATTTTGAGGATTATTTCTATCTCCGTCTGTAGCTAACCTTGCATGACCAAAAATTAATTTTGAGCCATCATTATTATCAAATTTAAATGACTCATTTAGTATTGTACTTATATTTTTTTTTTTAATTAAACTAGAAGCCCTAATTGAACTTTTAAAAGAATTTATTTTGTTGTTATTATAAAAGATTATCCCTGAAGAATCCTTACCTCTTCTTTCTGAAAGTTTAATTAACTTAATTAAAGAATCTTTTAAATCTATATCTATATTATTTCTATTAAATACTATTCCAAAAATACCGCACATTATCTTAATATTTTAAATCTAACTATTTCTCTCTTTATAATATTTTTTGATTTAATAAACATTTTATTTAATAACCATTTAAATCTATTCTGGAAAAATGTATCGGGATGTGCGTTTATCATTATTTTATTTGGTAATGTATTTTGGTTTATTTTATTTATTAAATCATCTGTGTTTTTTATAATAATATCAAAATTTGAATTTACCTTATCTCTAACACTTACCTTTTCATTATTCCATCCCCAACCATTATCTGTAATATAAAAAATATCATTGTAGTCAATATCAAAAGAAGTATCTGCAATAATTCCATAATCTTTATAATCATAATTATCCCATATTTTTTTATTATCCCATTTACTTAATGGACTTCCATGCATACAAATTGTTTTAACATCAAAATATTTATCAAACAAATTAAGATTTAATTTAAAATTAACAATTGACTTCTCATGATCACCGTTACAATCGCTATAGTTCTCATAATGGTATCCAATTTCATGACCCATTTTTGCAATCTTTGATATAATATGTGGTTTAAATGTATAAGATCTTGTTCTAAAATAGTATGTTGATTTAAAGCCAAGATTGTTTTCTAAAACAGCCATTTTTAAACTTTGAAGTGGAAACCTATCAACATCATGTCTAAGTATTACAAATTTATCAGGTTTTTTTGACAATTTAAGATATTCAAGATATGACATAATCTTGTAGTCATTAACTAAAAACGTTTTATATAACTTTTCTATTGATTTAAAAGTAAATTCTCTCATCATTAATAATATTTTTCATAAACCTTATAGAACTTATCCTTAATTTTTTTCTCATAATCTTTACTTATATTTTTTTTCCATCTTCCTTTATTTGATTTAGTAAGATTTACATTAAACATATTTTCATCAATCTGTAGATTAGTAAAATCACATATTTGAGAAATTATTTTTTTTGGATTTTGAACTAAATCTTCCAACTTAATAACTTTATAAAAATTTTTATCTAATGATTTTTCAATCTCTAGCCAACGATTAATTATTGAACTATAAAAATCTATAGCCTGATCAATATTATTAGGAGTCCATGATTGATTAACAAAAGAAGAAATAACATCTCTAGGGTCCCTTATTAGATGGATAAGTTTAGAATTAGGAAAAAAATCATATAATGTATCAGCATATAAAATATTCCATGTATTATCCTCAACAAAATGCTTTTTTGAATTAAGATTAAGAAAATCTTTAATGTTTTTTTCAATAAATTGTTTTAAATGAGATTTAACTATGTTTTTATTACTATTAATAAATGATATTTTATTTTTATTTGATCCTGGCCATTTACCGTCATATTCAAAATCGGTTAGTTTTTCAATTAGTTCATTTTTATATTTTATAAAGTGTGGAAAATATTTATTCAATTCCCAATCAATATATTTTTCTTTATTAATTGATTTTTTAGATAATGTTGTTAGAAATAAATCTAATCTTTTGAGTTTTAAATCATAATAATAAGGAGACCAACTATTAAATGAATTATAAAAGTCAATTATACCATCTGGATCTATAATAAATCGATACTCAAAAGGAAGTGAACCAATATCTTTATTTAATGAAAAAATATGTCTTGTAATATTTGTTCCAGTACGGCCTGAACCTCCAATAAAAATAATTTTATTATTTAATTCCAAACCCATCTTATTATTTCAAATGCCTCAGCATATTTAGATGAAACCTGTAAACCTTTATATTTAGAAGATGAAATTATAAAATCTTTGGATGAGTATATTCTTTTTATTTGGGATTTATAACACCCGATTGATTTTATTTTTTTTTCTAAATGATACTTAGATAGTATTGAAAAATAATTTGATTTTAAAACATAAGAATTCCATACAAATTCATATCCTAATATTGATCTATTCTTAAATGCTCTAATGGATTCTTGGTGTATTACTTTATGATCTTGATGAACATCATATGAAGACGGGATATAAACAATATTTGGTCTAATTAATTGATTTAATTTTATAAGTTCATCTAAAATTTCTTGTCTATAATTATTAAAATTTCTAACTGGATAATTTTTAATTATTAAATTCTCGGATTTTATTCCTAGAATTTTAGTTGATTTTTTTACCTCAATTTCTAAAATGTTTTTTGGTAAACCTTTTGGAACAGACTCTTCACATATTGAAAATGCAATATAATATACTTCATCACCATTTTCTAAATGTTTTACAATTGAACCACCACATCCAAACTCTCCATCATCAGTATGAGGAGATACAATTAAAATTTTTTTCATATTATTTTTTTAAAAATAATTTCAACTTACTTTTTTAATATAACTCCAATAAAACTAAATTTTAATTTTTTAATATATAAATAATTTAAAACTAAAAAATTAAAAATTGTGCTAATTATAAATGCATAAGAAACACCAATTAATCCATAATCATTAATAAGAATATATATCATTAATATATTTATTATTAAAAATATTATCACTCTATATAAATTTTCAATTAAATAATTTGTCATAATTAAAAAAGACGAAAATGGATCAAAAATAAATCTAATAAAAACTCCTACTAAAAGAAGCAAAAGTATATTATTATATTCCAGATAAGAATTATCCATAAATATTCTTGTATAAGTTTCAAAGAAAATATAAATACCTAAAATTGAAGGTATAGATAATTTTAATAATGTATAAAATAATTTATTTATTTTATTATTGAGTTCTTCAATTTTGTTTTGATGCCATAATTGGGTAAAAACTGGATCAAAATTTTTCTGGAATGCTCCAGCAATCATTAACAATGCAAAAGCAAATACTTCAATATATGAATAATATCCAGCTTCAATATCACCTAAATAAAAACCTATTATTAATATTGGTAATCGTGTACCAAAGTTCCATGAAAACTCTGATAAAAGGCTTTTAGAAGAAAAATTTATATGTTTAGAAATCCATCCTAAACTTATTTTCCCTATAAAAATTTTACAGTTTAAAATTAAAAATATAAAAATTAAGATTTCAGATATAATAAATGAGAAAGACAAATAAATAATTTCATAATCAAAAAATGAAAAATAAAAAATACATATTAAAACAATTACCCATCTTATTGTTCTAATAAATGAATAAATTTTCATTTTTCTTATACCAACTAAAAAGTTATTAATCGTTTTATTTAAAGCAAAAAAGGGAACTGAAAATAATAATAATGTAACAATATCAAGTATTTCCTTTGATTTAATTAATACTGGAAATAAATAAATTAATAATAAAAAAAAAGATATTATAATAATTGACGTAATTATAGTAGCAATGATTGAACTGGTAAAGATTACTTTTAATTTCCCACTAGAATTTGCAAATTGTGATGAATGTTTTTGACTAGAAGTTTGAATTCCAAAATTAGATAATGTTGTGATTATCATGAAAATAGATAAACTTTGATTTACTACTCCAAGATCAGAAATTCCATAATAATTACTAATTATTGTATTCAAAAGGAGACCAGAAAATCCTACAATTAAATGTGATAGAAGTGTAAAAAAGGAATCTCTAACGAACTTTATATTATAAAATTTGAGTACTTTATTAAATTTTGAAACTAAATTAAATCTCATTTTTTATTATATATTATTCTAAAATTTTATTAAATATAAAATCAGTAACATCAATCTTATCATTATATAGTTCATTAGATTTCTTTATCCATTTAATTTTTGAGTTCTTATTTTTTAATATATTAATGCTTTTATTTAGTCCATCTTGAAAATTATCATAATAATATATTAAACCATATTTTTCATTTAACTCTTTAAAGTTTCCTAAAAGTTTTGAAAGACTGGAAACCCTAACAGAAGGAGTTCCTAGAATTGCTGCCTCTGTAGCCATTGTGCCCGACTCACCAAAAAATAAACTTGAAAAATAAATTAGACTATGAATTTTTTCAGGACTAATGTTTAGTCTTAACTCTTCGAGATCCTTAGGTAATCTAGATTCTGAGGATATAAATACTTTTCCATATTTGGATAACATTTTGACAGCTTCATATTTATTATTATTTGAAAATCCATTATGACCTATATCATGAATAGCTTCCCATGAAATAAATCTAAGTATTATAATTTTATCATTTTTTGATAAATTTAAATCTTTTAAAACTGATGTATCTGGTTTAAAATATTTTGGATATAAGTATGCTAATTCTTTATAACCATCAATCCTAATATGTTTATCTCCTAAATTTTTCAAAAAACATTTTGGAGTAATTATTATATCAATAAAAATTTTACTTAGAAACCAAGTCAATTTTGCATGTTCAGTATCTGAAAAAGAAATATATTTTGATCTAAAAATAAATGAACATAAACCAATTACTGGAGAGGCTCCCCCTAAAAATAAATCAGGTTTAAACGAATAAGATATTTTAAACACATTAAAAAATTCAAAAAAAAGTCCAATTAGTTTTGATAAAAATCCTTTTTTGTTTGAACCAATTTTAATACCTGGAATTTTGTATATATTTAGTAAGCTTCTTGTCTGTTCTTTGTCTTTATATAAAACTATAACTTCATTATTTTCTTTTATTAATTTAAAATATAAATTTCTAAATAAATGAACTCTAGCAGGATGAGGTATTTCAATTATTATTTTCATTTTAACTAAAAAATTTATTCAATCTTAGCCACTGACTTTTACTCAATCTAATACTTTTTGATTCATAAATATTAGATTTTAAATCAATACTTTTTCTATTTTTTTTTAATGATAAAAATTTACTTATCTGATCTAATGTTTTATTTGTATTATTACATATATCTGAATAATCCACAACCATAAATGATGAATCAGTTTCATTCAAATCTGAAATAATTTTTTTATTTGATTTTTTTATTTGACTCATTAAATATTTAAAATAATCTTTATTATTTAATATTTGATTTAAAAGAAAACCGTCAATATTAATTTCACCACCACTTTGTGCTTTTAAAAAAATAGATTGAAAAATAAACCTTGGGTCTCTTGTCACATAGATAAACTTTGAATCAGGAAACGTTTTTTTTATTAATTTAATTTTAAATGAAAGATTTAAATTTTTGCAAATAAAGGGAGCTTTAAATGTTTTAATATAAAAAGATATAGTTTTTTTTATATTTTTAATATTATAATTTTTTAACCAAAAATTATAAATACTACCAGACTCAGATGGTGAATAAATACCTTTAATAACGCCATAATTACTTTTATAATTATCATTTATTTTATTTAAATGTTTTTTCTTAAAAATTTTTAAAATTAAAACAGGACATCTAAAAAAAACATTAACTAAATTAGAAAAATATGATAATTTAAAATTATTAATTAAAAGCTGAAATAATAAAGTTGAGCCTGAACGAGGTAATCCAATGATAAATATTGGATATTCTCTTTGAGATTTAATTTTTTTTAGAGTTAAATTTTCTAAGGAAGTAAAAAAAGATAATTTAGAAATAAAAAATCTTAAGATTTTTGCTAAAAATATCATTTATTTTAAAAATTTGAATCTATTTAAAATATTTAATCCAAGTTTTGATATTTCGAAAATTATAGGTTTATGAACCTTCTCAAACCTTCCAAAATCATATAATGTTCCTCCAAATTTTAATTTAAAATCTCTTACCCCATAATTATCACCTGGCCTACCAGCTCCCATAAAATCATAATATTTTATATTATTATTCATTGCATATTCAATTGGAGCATAGGTTGCTAGAGAGCTTGGATATATATTTTTATATTTTCTATCTAAACCACACACGTACCATTCATATATTGTATTATTATGAATGGGAGATAATACACCGCCAATTATTTTATTTTGATATTCAATCAAAAAAAACTTGAATTCTTTTAAGTCAAAAAGTTTAAGAAAAAAGTTTAAGTTAGGTAATGGTTTTTTAACAACATTAACATATAAATTATCTAATATTTTATAAAAATCAGTAACTTCTTCGATCGAATTAGCTTCTTTTATTACTGCCCCATTCTTAATTGATCTGTTTATATGATTTTTTTGGGTAGAGCTAATTTTGACTTTTTTGTTTATGAGATCATCAATATTTAATATTAAATTATAATGGTTTTTAAAAATCCATTTTTTCTTCAAGTATATATCAATATATTTTTTTTGATCTGTAAAATTTCTAAATTCAGAATAAATAACCTTTTTTGATAAAAATTTATCGAGACAATTTAAGATCAACTCTAATACATCTTTATTATTATTTATAATCAATGGTGAACCTTCAATAATACATCTTCTTGAAAAAAAATTTTTAATACCAAATATTCCATTCTCCTCTGTTACATAAAAAAATAATAAACCCCTTATTTCATTTTTATTATTCTCAACTAAAATATAGTATGGCTTAAAATAATCTAATGAATCATAAAAAAGAAATGTATTTATTGAAAAAAAGAAATTAGAGTTTGGTTGATTTGATATAAAATTATCAATTTTTTCAAAGGAGTAATCATTTTTATTTTTAACAATTATTAATTTCATTATTTACTCAATAATCATTTTAGGTTTATTAGGCATAAATAAGTAATAATATTTATTAATAAATTTTTTATTATTATTTAAAAGGTCAAAATGAGAAGGATAGTCTTTGAAAGTTTTATTTTTTAAATTAAAAACTTCATCAAACTCTGACATACTAAATCCTAATTTATTTAATACAGTAATTTTATCACGTTCCATTTCATTTATATCATAAGGAGGTTCTTTAAGTTTTTTTAAAGCAACTTCTCTTTTCATTTTATTTGAAATTATTTGAGCTGAATATGTTATTATTCTTTTGTCAATATTGAACTTTTTTTTAAGCCAATAAGAAATTATAAATTTAGTAAAAAGGTTTTCATGATGATGACCACCATAATCAATCCAGTTATAATTTTTTATTAAAAACTTTTTAGCATCTTGTTTACTATAATTTAAATTATAAAATGGTTGGTACTTTTTTATTTTACATATAGATCCATAAAACAATTGTTCAATTAATCCCATATTTGGATATGTTTTTAATTTATTATTTGAAAATTTTTTTAATATATATGAAAATAATTTGGCATCATTATGTGTCCATTCATTAGGTTGCCTTCCTTCTGATCTAAAATCTGTACCAACTAAAATACTATTAATTCCCTCTTTATATGCTGTTCTATAAATAGATGATTTGATAGCTCTATCAGTTGCTCCATCTACCCATGGAAGAGAAGCTTTCATATAAGACCTTAATGCAATTTTTACTTCCTCATAGTTAATAACATATGTTTCAAGATCAACACCTAAATCATTAGTTAAACTTTTAATATTTGAAACCGCAATTTTAGAACTCCAACCGTTATCCAAATTAAAAGCTAATGGTCTTAAACCCCATTCTTTTACAGCTAGATGTAGCAAATAAGAACTATCCACTCCACCACTAAGACCAATAATACAATTATATTTTTTTCCTTTTCCTTTTTTTTTAATTTCAATTAAAAAATTATCCCATCTTTTTTTTCCTTCATTACCAATAGGAAATTCTTTATCAATTTTGAGGAAATTTTTATAATAATTTGATACTCCACTTTGATCAAATTTTATATCAGGTATTGATGAATCCCAAACTCCTTTTGAACAAATTTTCATATAGATTATTTAAACAAAGATATTAATTCTTTTTGAGAAGGATAATTAATTAAAACTGCTTTTCTTTCACCATGGTATACAAAAAGAGAACCTGCAGCCACTGCAGATGCGAACCCTTGATCAACTGCAATTTTAAAATCATTTAAACATGATGCACCACCCAAAGCGACTACAGGAATTGTAACTTTTCTTGAAATTAAATTAATAAGTGAAATATCATATCCTCGCATCATTCCATCATTATCAATTGAATTTATAATAATCTCACCTGCACCATAGTCCTGAACTTGTTTTGCAATAGTTTCTGGGTTTAATCTTAGATTTTTAGAACCAGAAAAAATAAAAACTTTATTTCCAAAAAAAAGAGTTCTTTTTACATCAATAGAAATAGTTATAGTTGACGATCCAAATTCATTGGATGCCTCTTTAATAAATTCCAAATTATTTAAAGCATGACTATTTAGTATAACCTTTTCTGCTCCAGATTTAATAAGCTCTTCAATATCATTTAGTGTTTTGATACCACCTCCAACACCAAAAGGCATATTTGCCTCAAAACCAGCTTTTTTAACAAAATCCAAAGATATTTTTCTATTTTCTTTATTAGCTGTAATATCTAAAAATATTAATTCATCAGCTAAAAGATCATTAAAAATTTTTATAGAATTAATTGGATCACCAATATAATTGTAGTTTTTAAAATTAGTTGATTTTACTAACCCCAATTCTTTTAGTAATAATACAGGAATTACTCTAGGTCTAAACATTTTATGAATATTTTATAAAATTTTCGATAAGATTTTTTCCAGCATTATAACTTTTTTCAGGATGAAACTGAACACCATAAATGTTATCATTCTCAATAATTGATGGAAAATTATATTCATAATTAGAATAACCTGAAATTAAATCATTATTATCATTTTCATAATGATAAGAATGTAAAAAATAAAATTTTTCATTAGAATCAATATTTTTTAATAGAATACTATTTTTCATATTAATTATAGAATTCCATCCAATATGAGGTATTTTAAACCTTAATACATCATCAATTTTAAATTTTATAACTTTAGATTGAAAAAAATTAAGTCCTTTCGATTTTCCTTCCTCAGAAAAGCTTGATAAGAGCTGCATTCCTAGACATATTCCTAAAATTGGAATTTTATCCTTTTTTACTAATGAAATTATTTCATCAAAATAATCTCTTGATTTTATATTCTGCATAGCTTTAGAAAAATTACCAACACCAGGTAAAATAATTTTTGAAGCATTTTTTAGTTCACTTTTTTTTGTTGCTACTTTATTATTTACTTTCAAACTATTTAAAACTTTAACTAAGGATCCTACATTTCCCATTCCGTAATCAACAATTACAACCATATTTTTTTATTTATAAATTATCAATTGTTTTTATCAAGCCTTCTTCAATACTATTAAATTCTGATGTTTTTAGACCAATTACTTTTTCTAATTTATTAAAATTACCTTCAGATTTTTCAGGGTCACCAATTGGCAATTCTTTATATTTTATAACTGGAGATTTATTTAAAATTTTAATTAGTTCATTAAGTAAAAAATTTACTGATATTGATTTGCCTGTTCCGACATTTATTTGATCACATATTTTATTAAAATGAAGATTTTTCATAGAATAACATAAAGATTTTATTATATCTTCAACATGAACAAAATCTCTTGTTTGATAACCTCCATTAACATAAATAGGCTTCTCAGATATTAATCTATCAATAAAAATAGATATCACACCTGAATATGGACTTGAAGAATCTTGTCTGTTCCCATAAACATTAAAAAAACGTAATCCAATTGATGGAATTTTATATAGTTCATAATATAGTTTTGCATATTCTTCCATACATAATTTATCCAAAGCGTAAGGTGAAATTACATCATACGAATTTTTAAGTTCATCGCCCATTTCTAAATTACCATATATTGCAGAAGAAGATGCGTATACAACAGGTATATTATATTCTTTTGCTAGACTCCAAACTTTAAATGTAAGAGTCATGTTATTACATGAACTATTATAAAAATCATCAATTGACTTCTGAACCGATACTTGAGATGCTAAATGAAATATCCCATCTATATTATTAAAATCAGATAAGTTAAGATCTTGAAATTTCTTATTTATAATTTGTAATTTTTTATTTTTAGGTAGATTAGCTAAGTATCCAGAGCTTAGATCATCAACGCAAATAACATGGTTATCTTCAATCAATTTGTCGACTAAATGAGACCCAATAAATCCAGCTCCTCCCGTAACTAAATACTTCATTATATAAAATTAATTTTTAACACTCAAAACCAAGTAAAAAAAATAGATATTTTTTAATTTTTTAATATTCTATAACATAAATTTGTTGATAATGGATAAGGTTAACTATGAATGGATAGTAGTTGGTAGTGGTATATCTGGGTTAATTTCATCTGAAATTCTCACAAGACAAGGACACAAAACTCTTCTAATTGAAAAGAATGAAACATTAGCATCTGAAACTACAAGAGACTTTCATGAATGGATGCATTTTGGATCACTTTTTACATTAATACCCGATAATCTACTTACACTTAAATATGTCTTAGGAGCAATAGATGATTTAATTGAATATTATAATTGCTTTGACCGTATGAATATTATACCTACAGAAAAAGGTGTAAAATTTGAAAATTCTGGATGGTTTAATGGTGAAAATAACGTTAATTTTAAATTTAGAATTAAAAATAGAAAAATTACATTCCCATGGATATTTGGTATAGCAAGATCGATATTTTTAATAAATAAAATTAAGTCACATGATTGGTTAAGAAGAAGAGCTGGTGTTAGAAGTGCATTTAAATATAATTTTAAAGAAATTTTTAATATAATATTTAAATTATTTAAACATAAAAAAAAGTTTTATAATTTAAAAACTCCTGATATTACAATGAATTCTAGAATTATACTAAATGATTTACTTAATAATTCTATTAATAACGGCTTAGAAGTAAGAAATAATTGTGAATTTTTAGATTATAAAAAAGTAAAAGGTGGCTATAAAGTTTACACTAACAATAATACATTTTTTACTAAAAAAATATTATTGTGTAATGCGAAAAACATATCTAAATTTATTAAAGCTGATGTTAAATTATCATATGCACCAATGGCAGTAATTAATAATGTGAATGAGAAGAGAGAATCATTTGTAGAATTAGATTATTTTCCAAAAAATTGTATAAATATATTAACAAAGGAAAATGGAGTTGGATTAATAGGAGGAATATCATTCAATGATAAATCAAAATGTAAAGCTTATATTAATGATGTTTTCAATAAGCATAAAAAATATGATCCAAATATTTTGAAAATAAAAGAATATAATGGAGTTAAAAGTGAAATTACTATTAAAAATGAATCAAGAAATTATCAGTATCATATTAAAGAAATTGAAAAAGATATATGGTCAATAATTCCAGGTAAATTTACCCTTGGTTTTAGTATCGGACCTGAATTTTATAGAAGAGTTTACGGGAAAAATCCAAATAAACATTTTATGATAAAAGATAAAAAATACAAAAAACATAAATTTATGTCTAATCCATTTTGGCTTGACGCAATAAAAAAATTTGAAAATTAAATATATAAATTATGGGAATGATTAAAATACCAAAAAGTTCAATTTCTTTTTTTAAAAAAAATCTTGATGAAATTTTTGATACAGGTTTTTTAGCTGAGGGTCCTTGGAATAATAAATTATCTGATTTAATTAAAGAAATTTCCAATGCATCATATGCAATCCCCACCAGTTCCAATGGTTCAGGACTTGTTTCCTTATTAAACATATACAGTCATATTTATAAAAGAAAAAATGTATTAATTCAATCAAATACAATGTATGGTGTGAAAGTAATGGTTCCTGCTGGTGGTTGTGAAGTTGTTGGTTATATTGATTGTCAATTAAATTCATTAATGCCAAATATTTCTGATGTTCAAAACTCACTAAAAAACTTTACTAAAAAAGAAAAGGAAAAATTAATTATATTAATATCACATATTGGGGGCATAAATAACCCAGATATAATTCAAATATCTGAATTGTGTAAATCAGAGAATATTATATTATTAGAAGATTGTGCACATAGTGTTGGATCGACTCAAAATAATATTCATTCCGGTCTATTTGGAGATGCTGGAGTTTATTCTTTTTATTCAACAAAATCAATACCTGTTGGAGAAGGGGGTGCAATTATAACAAATAATAAAGAAATTGGTCAAATTTGTGCTGCTTATTCAATTTATGATAGATTTGATCAAAAATTACCAACAGCTTTCAACAATAGAATTTCAGAAACACAAGCTTTATTATGCTTTTCCGTTCTTAAAGAATGGAAAGAAATAATAAATAATAAAATAAAAATTGCTAAAAAATATATTAATATATGTGAAGAACTTGGAATAAAATACATTCCTCAACAAACAGATTCTAGAAATGGCAATTACTATAAATTTATAATTTATGATGATGTTGATGATATAAACAAAACATATTCTAAAATTAAAACAAAAACATCTCCAGTTTACGATTACTCTATAGGTATAGAAAATAAATTAGCTAAAAAACATATATGTTTACCTATTTGGTATGGACAAGAGGAATCAATTACAAATAAGGTAATTGATGAAATAAAGAATTCTGTTAGATAAGTGAAAAAAATTGGTTTTATACATCAACCAAATGATCCCTATGTAATGGTGCGTATTGAGTATTTTCTATCAAAAGGATATGAAGTTTATTCAATTGTATTTGAAAAAGAGGATCAAATTCAAAAAAAAATAAAAAATTTAAAAATTTTAGTTTTAAAAAAAAACTTTATATCTAAAATTCCATTTTTAAAAAGGTTATTTTTTTTTAATCAAATTTCTAAAATTACAAGAAAATATAAGTTAGATATTTTGCATATTGTAAGTGCTTTAAATTCATTTTATTTATATATATCAAAATCAAAAATTAATGTTTTAGAACTTGAAGGATCTGATGTTCTAAAAGCACCTTTTGAATATCCATTTTTAAAATTATATTATAATCTTTTATTTAAATATGCTCATGGAGTAATTCAAGATTCAAAAATTGCTCAAGTAAACGGAATTTTATTTGGAGCTAAAAGAAAAAATAATGAAGTAATTGAAATAGGAGTTGATACAAATATTTTTAATAGAAATATTAAAAAAGGAATAGTTAGAAAAAAATATAATATTAAAAGAAATCAACCAATAGTTTTTCATTCAAGAAGTTTAAAAACTATTTATAATATTAAAACAATAATAAAATCAATAGCTATTGCAAAAAAAAAGTTTAATAATATTAAATTTTTATTTACTGGATCATATAATGATTTGCAGAGTGATTGTAAAGAAATAATAGAAAATAATAATTTAAATGATAATATTATCTTCGTTGGGAAGCTTAACCATAAAAAAGAAATGAAGTATTATTACACGGATGCAAACCTAAGTATATCAGTCCCTTATTCTGACTCATCACCATTTTCTGTATATGAATCAATGGCATGTAAAACACCCGTAATTGTTTCTGATCTTAACTGGTTTAAAGAAAAATTTAAAAATAAAAAACATCTTATAGCTGTTAAAGTTGATGATTATAAAAAATTAGGCAAATACATAATTGATATATTAGAGAATAATATTAAGTTAGATTTAAAATCAGCAAGTACGATTATAAAAAAACATATTAATAAGGATATTGAAAATAAAAGATTAGAAAACTTATATAAAAAATTACTCATTAAATAAATTACATTTTCCCTATTATTTTAAAAATATTCCAGAAAAATGTTAAAAACATCAAAAAGAATCCACTCAATAAATATTTAGAATGAAAATTTTTATTAATATAATTAATACCAAAGGGAACCAAAATTAAAATAAAAGGTAATATTGGGAAAAACCTTCTAACTGACGTAGATAATCCAGAAAAAGAAAGAGCTAATAAATAAACAAATATTAAAATTAAAATATCATAATTTTTTTGTTTTCTAAGGAAGTAAAAAAAGGTAATTAAGAAAAAAACAGATAAATATGACAATATAAAATTGACAGGTATATTTAACCAAAAATGCTCTTGATTAATAATTTTTACTGTAGTAGGTAGAGGTGTAAAAAAACTAATAAATAAAAGTAAAGGAATTGATGCAAATGAAGCTAATTTGTTACCTCCTTCTCTATTAACAGAATAATTTAAAGAATCATAAAATAGAGTATTTATATTCTCAAATAATTCAAATGTTTCATATATTATTGGTAAAGATATAATGGTTGAAAAGGAAGTAATAACAATAGTTAGAAAAGGTATGTTTTTTAAAAAATTATTTTTATAAAAAATTAATAAAAAAAATAATAGGATAAAAATATAAGAAATAATTGGTCTTATTGTCAATAAGACAGCAAGTGTTACAATAAAGAAAAACAAATTTGAAAACCTAATTTCATAAATGATTTTTTTTAATAAATAAAATGCAGATAACATCAAAAAGATCATAAATATTTCTTTTAAAATCAAACTAGAATAATAATTAGTTAAAGGAATTACAGTAAATAGAATAGATGAAAACCTTGCTTCAAAATCAGAAAAATAAAATTTTGAAATTTTATATATTAAAATTGATGATATTGATTTTAAAATTATATTAATAAATATTATGGTAAAAATTGAACTAGGTAAAAAATAAAAAATTAAAGCAATAAAGGACGAAAACCCTAAATCTTCAATTTTAATAAAAGGTATTAAACCTTGATATATATTATTATCATTTTTAAAGTTATTAAGTATAATAAGAGAATTATCAAAGTATACTTTTGAGTCCTCAGCTTTAAATTCAAAATAATCATTATGATTATAATAAAAATAATTTAAATAAAATATTGAATATATTATTCCGAATGTTAACGAGATAAAAAATAGATTAATTAGGAAAGTTTTAATATCAATATTAATCCATTTATAAGA